>Ga0187847_10000528_pt1 | contig 41785 bp, 38 predicted proteins | sample June2016WEW_4_10_FD_132458 | JGI IMG/M metagenome (GOLD analysis project Ga0187847, IMG submission 132458) | Peatland microbial communities from SPRUCE experiment site at the Marcell Experimental Forest, Minnesota, USA - June2016WEW_4_10 | ecosystem: Environmental > Terrestrial > Soil >...
ATTTGGACAGGCTAATGCAAATTCGGCAAGCAGACCTCACCCAACAGGATCAATCCCCATGGTCAAAAGCCCCGTGTATTCACCAGCCGCGTGCACAACCCTGTCCTGTTTTGGACAGCAGTGTAAGATAGTAGCCCACGGCGTGAGCCGTGGGAGGTGAACGGGCGTAGCCCAAGCCCCGGAACGGGGCGAAAGGCTCATGCGATTTCGGGGCTCGCTCCCTGGCCTTTCTCTTTCGCCCCGTTCCGGGGCTTGGCAGCAGGCCGAGACCCACGGCTTGCGCCGTGGGCTATTGCCTGCCGGGGCTGCGCGCGCGCGTTTTCAGGGTTCGAAGCCAATAGTGCGCTCAAGAGGCTCGCGTCTCACTTCGCAATTGGGCGACGCTTCACTTTCGCGTCCCGCGTTCCCCTGCTCGCGTTCCCCTGCTCGCGTGCTCACACAGGTGCGCCGCGCGAGTGCGCCACTTGGATATAATCGTCACCTGTCGCGCATGCCTGATTTCAAGCAACTCCTCGGCCAGCTCCGGAAGCACTATGGCGAACCGGCACTGCCACCAGCCTCGGGGCCGTTCGAGCTGGTTGTCTGGGAAAACGCCTGTTACCTATTGCCTGACAAGCGGCGGGCGGAGGTCTTCGTGGGCCTTCGCCGGCAGGTAGGGATGGATGCGGCGGCCATCCGCAAGGCCGACCGCGACACTCTGCTGGCGCTGGCGGTGCGCGGCGGCATGCGGCCCGAGACGCGCGTCTTCCGTTGGCTCGAAATCGCCCGCATCACGATCGAACAATTTGGCGGCGACCTGGACCGAATCCTCGCCGGCACCTACCAGGATGCGAAGCGGGCGCTCAAGCAGTTTCCCTGTATTGGCGACCCCGGTGCCGAGAAGATTCTCATGCTGTGCGGCATGGGTACCGGTCTGCCGCTCGAATCGAATGGGTTGCGCGTGCTGACGCGGGTGGGATATGGCCGTGCGCAAAGGAGCTACGGCGCCATGTACCGCTCGGTGCAGGAAGCGATCCGGAATGAGCTGCCGACGGATCCCGCCACGCTGGCGCGCGCTCATCTGCTGTTGCGGCAGCATGGCAAGACGCTGTGCAAAACCAACGGGCCTGATTGTGGGGTGTGCCCCGTGGTGCGCGCGTGCGCGTTTGGGCCACGAAGGAACGCGGATCAACACGGATAAGAAATCAAGAGCAAGCAAGAACTTTGCGTTTTTTTCATCCGTGTTTATCCGTGTTCATTCGTGGCCGATCCTGTTTTGTTGTTCTTCAGCGTTTTCCGTACGTCTTCTCGAACTTGTTGCGCGTGTTGTAGACCGTGAAGCTGCCGTCCTTCGACGCGGTTACCTTGATCCACTTGCCTTCGCATGCGGCATCCAGGTTGGCGATGAAGGTGTCCGGCGAATTGTGCTGTTTGTCCGCGTCGATGGCGTAATGCAACTGCCAAATATCGAGCAGGCCGCGCGTATCGTGCAGAGTCTGCCACACTTCTGCCGTGCCGCCCTTATGCGGGCCGTTGTCCACCAGCGCCACGCGCGGCGAAATGGCATGTACGAATGGCGCCGAACTGGAGAGGTTCGAGCCGTGGTGCGACACCAGCAGGAAATCCACGGTACCGATTTTGTTGACCGGGCAAGCCAGCTCGTATTCGCGGTCCTTGGTCAAATCGCCCATATCCAACATGCGGAAGTCGCCGTAGGTGATCAACACGCCGATGGATTGGCCGTTTTCGTCGGTGGTCTCCGCCGGCCGCTCGTAGTCCTTGCAGTCCGGATTGGGCACTCCGGGCTCCTCCAGCGGCGAGCCGATCACGTTGCCGCCCGCGGAAAGCGCCTGCACGTCGATTCCTCTCACCGGGATGGTGCCGCCCGCCTCGATCCGCAGGTGCTGGCCCTTGGCCCGCACGGCTGCGTATTCGTTGTACAGAATCTCGGCGTCCTTGCCCTTCTCGACGCTCGCACCGTGATCGACAAAATGCACGATCGGCATTTTCTCCGCAAGCTGGTACACGCCGCCCACGTGGTCCATATGGAAATGCGTGATCAGCAGCCAGTCGATCTTCTTGACACCAGCGGCCTTGGCAGCCGCCACGATGCGGTCGGCGTCGCGATGGTTATGGCCCGGCCAGCCGGCGTCGATCAGCAACGAATCGCCCGAAGGCGTAACCAGCAGGGTGGCTTGCCCACCCTCCACGTCAATCGCGAAAATCTGCAAATTCGCCGCCGCCGGCAAGGCCACGGCCGAGACCAGCGCAAGCGCCGCGGCAGCTATCATCCTCATAGCCGCAATCTTAACATCCCTTTTTCACAAAAGTCGTGGCGCGGCTTGTCCGTGCATCATCCGGGGCCGTCGGCCTGCAGAGCCGAGAGTCATCTCGGCTTTTCTTTGCCGCTTGTCCAGTTGCGGAACAAGCTGGGTTTGCGTAACGTATTGAGAAGTAGCATGCCGTTTTGCACACAATGCGGAAATCCGGTGACCGGCTACGACCAGTTCTGCTGGCGCTGCGGCACGCGCCAGCCGTCCTACACCGCGCCGCCGCCCATCCAGGACCCGCTGACCGGCATCTCGCCGCGGACGGCCTCGGTGCTGAGTTACGTTCCCGGCATTGGCTGGATCGCTTGCATTATCTGGCTGGCCTCGGACCGCTTCCGCCAGAATCGTACCGTGCGCTTCCACGCTTTCCAGGGCCTCTACCTGTTCGTGGCTTGGCTGATGAATGCCTGGGTGGTCCGTCCGCTTTGTTACCTGGGCCCCCATTTGCCATTCGACAAGATGTTGAGCCTTGCCGTGATCATCATGTGGGTTTTCATGATGATCAAAGCATCGCACGACGAAGCCTATTCGCTGCCCCTGTTCGGTGAACTGGCGCAGCGTTCCGTCGCCGAAAGCTAGTGGGGCAGGTCCCCGACCTGCCAACCGTTCGTGATTGTCCGGCAAAGAAAATGTCGAGATGACTCTCGACACAGCAGGCAAGACTGCCCCGGATGGTGCACGGGCAAGCCGCGGCCACGAGACATTTCTGTGGTATAATTATTCATCGGACAGAATAAACAACCACATGAAAGCTAAGGTCGGCATTGTCGGTTATCGGGGATACAGCGGCGCGGAGCTGGTTCACATTTTGGCTCGGCATCCCGGCGTTGAGCCATACCTGCTGGAACATCGCGAGGAAACCGGTCCCGCCCCGGCCATCCGTGGCGCGGAGCCGCCGGAATGTCTCCCCTGTGATCCGCAAGTGATTCATGCCGAAGGCCTTGCGGTTGTCTTCCTGGCCACGCCGGCGGAGGTTTCGATGGATCTGGCACCCGCCATGCTGGACGCTGGAACGCGCGTGATCGATCTCAGCGGCGCTTTCCGCCTGCGCACGCCCGCCAACTACCTGACCTGGTATAAGGAAAGCCACACCCAGCCCGCTCTGCTGGCCGAGGCCGTTTACGGCCTGCCCGAATTCTGCCGTGACCGCATTCCCAACGCGCGGCTGGTGGCCAATCCGGGCTGCTACCCGACGGCGGCCAACGTGGCGATTCGCCCATTGATCGAAGCCGACGTGGTGGACCGCACCTCCGGCATCGTTTGCGACGCCAAGAGCGGCGTCAGCGGCGCCGGCCGCAAGCCCACTCTCAAAACCAGCTTCTGCGAAGTCACCGAGAACTTCTCGGCCTATTCCATCCTCCGCCACCGTCATGTGCCGGAGGTGCTGATGGTCAGCGGCCTGGAGGAAAGCGAGTTCAGCTTCACCGCGCACCTGCTGCCGATCGACCGCGGCATTCTCGAAACTATCTACTTCCGCGCCCGCAACGTCAGCTCCGCCGACGACCTGCTGGCCATCTATGAGAAGCGCTACGCGGACGAACGGTTCGTCCGCCTGTATCAGCCCGGCCACGTGCCCGACCTGCGCGCCGTCGCCCGCACCAACTTCTGCGACATCGGCGTTACCCTGGACGCGAAAACCGGCCGGGCCGTAGTCGTCAGCGCCATCGACAACCTGGTGAAAGGCGCCGCGGGCCAAGCGGTGCAAAACATGAACCTGATGCTGGGCTACCCGGAAACCGAGGGGCTGCTGTGAATCGCATCCTGATCAAACTGGGAGGCACACTGCTCGATGACGCGGCATCGCGCCAGCGCCTCGCCGGTGAGATCGCGGCCGTCGCCGCGACCGGCGTCGAGGTCGTCGTGGTTCACGGCGGCGGCAAGCAGATGACCCGCTATCTGGCCGAGCGCGGCATCGAGAGCTATTTCGTCAACGGTCTGCGCGTGACCACGCCGGAAACCGTGGATGCCGTGTTGAAGGTCTTCGCCGGCAGCGTCAACCATGAGCTGGTGGCAAGCCTGAACCGCGCCGGCGCGCTGGCGGTGGGCCTTACCGGCATCGACGCCTTGCTGGCGGAAGCGGAGCAACTCGACCCGGCGCTGGGCGCGGTGGGACGCGTCACGCGGTCGAACGCAGGCCTGCTGGAGTTGTTATCGGCCAACCGATACCTGCCGGTGGTAGCGTGCGTGGCGGGGGATCGCGCGGGTAATATCTACAACGTGAACGCGGACCAGATGGCGGTGGCCTGCGCAGCGGCTTTCCGCGCACGGCAATTGATCTTCCTCACCGACGTGGCCGGTGTGATGGATGGCTCGCACGAGGTGCGTCCGCTGCTCACCGCCGGCGAGGCCCGCGCGCTGATCGCTTCCGGCGTCGCTACCGGTGGAATGCAGGCGAAACTCAATGCTGCGCTGGCGGCGCTCGAAGCGGGGATCGCGGAAGTGCGCATCGCTCCCGGAGCGGCGGACAGAGTGCTCGGGCGAATCCTGGAGGGAGAGGCGCTGGGCACGCGGCTGGCGCTATCCGAGGTGCCGGCATGATCAGCTCAGTGCAGGAAGACGCGTTCGTCGAATCGCACCATGTGCCGGCACTTACCGTGCGTAAGGCGGCGATGCGCGACATCCGCCCTATCCTCCGTCTCATCAACGATTATGCGGCGCTGGGCCTGATGTTGCCGCGCACCGAGTTCGAATTGTCGGAAGCCATTCGCGACTTCACCGTGGTCACCTCCGGTAAAGACCTGCTGGGCTGCGGCGCGCTCCATTTTTATGGCCCCACGCTGGCCGAGATCCGCTCGCTGGCCGTGCGCGAACAGGCCAAAACACTGGGGGTGGGTCGAAGACTGGTGGGAGCGCTGCTGGCGGAAGCCGAACACTACGAGTTGGACGCCGTATTCGCTTTCACTTACGTGGTGGAATTCTTCCGGAAGGTCGGCTTTCAGGCAGTCGAGCGCGGCGCTCTGCCGCTCAAGGCGTGGAAGGACTGCCTCCGCTGCCCCAAGTTCCAGTCCTGTGACGAAGTCGCCGTGCTGCGGATTCTGCGCCCCGACCACTGGGTGGAAGCGCTGCCCGAGATCTGGGCACCCACGCCCGACGACCAATTGATCCCGCTGCCTACTCCTCGGCTCCCGTAGGCCCCGGGCATGGCGGCCCGTCTTGCCGAGCCACTCGGCGGTCGTCAGAAATGCGTCATTCTATCGACGAAACGATGACCTTAGAAACATACCCACAAAGTAGGGTTTTACATCACCCCACAAAAAATCGCAGAATTAATCCACGGTACAACAGTACTTTGGTATACAATCAGCTTTCAAGAGTTTTAAACCTGAAATTCACCTTAGATCCTAACTTCTTGTGAGGCTGGCATGAGAGCGCAAACTGTTGACGTGAAATCCTCAACGGGACGGATCCTTTGCTGCACCGTTTTCCGCCCGGGTGGGAAAAAGCTGTTGGCCAAGGGCCATATCATCAGCGATGAGGATATCCGGGTCCTGGAATCCGAAGGCATGGAGACCATCTGGGTCACCGAGCTGGAGGATGGCGAGGTGGGCGAGGATGATGCCGTCGCGGCCGTAGCCAGCGAAATGGGATGCGGGAGCTTCGAAATCCGCGTTGCCGCCGGAGGCCGTGCCAACCTGGTGGCGACCGAGAACTGCTGCGTCCTGGTGGACGATGAACTACTCAAGCAGATCAACTGCGCCGCCAGCGTGGTGATCGCCACCGCGCTGAACTTCAGTCACGCCTTGGCCGGCCAGCGCGTGGCCACCGTCAAGAGTGCTCCGTTCGCCGTCGCCAAGGAGCAACTGGAAGCCGTCATCAATATTCTGAAAGAGCGCGGCCCGATTCTCCAGGCGCGGCCCGTGCGTTCGCCGTCTGTAGGAGTTCTCTACACCGATCCGATCAGCGGTGAGCGCGCGCGCCAGTTGTTCGAGAATATCATGCGGCAGCGGCTCGAACGGTTCGGCGTCAGCCCGAGTTTCGTGCTTTCCTGTACCGAAGATGAGAATTCGGTGGCTCGCAGTCTGCAACACTTACTGAGATCCAAACCGAGCGTCATCCTGGTGGCTTCCACCACAGCTCCGGCGGGGCCGGAGGATGTGATTGGCCAGGCCATGCTTCGCGTCGGTGCACAAGTGGAACGGTTCCTGGCCCCGGTCGAGCCGGGAAACCTGCTTTTGTTGGCGTACAAGGATGAAGTGCCGGTGGTTTCCGCGCCTGGCTGCTTCCGTTCCGCCAAACCGAATGTGGTCGACCTGGTTTTGCCGCCGCTGTTGGCTCGATACCATATCACGGGCTGGGAAATTGCCTGCCTGGGCCACGGCGGTCTGTTGGCATAAACGCTTCCTCCACCCCCGTAGTCTGAACCTCCGAGCAGACTACGGGCGACTCCTCACCGGGCGTCCTTCCATGGATGCCCGGTTTTTTTTGGTTTGCGTCCGGCCTTGGTGCGGATGCCGGTCACCTCCTCGGTCGAGTCCTCATGGGTCGAGGAACAGTCGAAGTAACGCAAACGCGGCTGCTCCAAAGCTGAGTGCACCCGCCCGCATGGCCGCTCCAAGAGCCGGGAGCTGGTTCTTCCGCAACAACGCCGGAGTCTTGATTTCCGCGATGAACAGCGCCATTGAGCAGATCTGGGTGGCGGCCATGAATGCGAAATAGAGAAGATTCGGCGGCACCTGCCGGAAGTTGGCGGGCGACATGAGCAGCGCGAGAGTCGCGGTGCCCGTTACGGCAGCCGCCGGCCAACTCGTGAACAGAATCGCACACGCCGGCATAGGGATGGCGAGGTACTGATCGACCAACGCGGGAGAACAGCCGAACATCACCAATAAGTACATCGGGAGAAGTTCGCCCTTGCCGCGCCGCGCCACCACGAGCCCGGCCCCGATCAAGGCCGCTAACCAAACCAGCACTAGAAGCGTCGATTCGCCGCGGGAGGCGGGCGCCAAGACATGCCCCGGGATAAACAGGTGAGTCGCGGACAGTAAGCGCTCGGAGCGATACTCAAAGACGTTCCGAACAATGCCGGCCCGGGAAGTCGGATCCGTCGCCCAGGGAAGGAAAGAAGCGGCAAAAAAGCCATACGCCATCGCGGCGTACCCAAACCGTCGCCGGAGACGACCCAGACCGGGCCAGAACAGTACCCACAACGGGAACAGGAAAAGCACGTGCTTCAGCCCCAGCGATATACCACCCAACAGTCCAGCGAGAGCGATCCGGGGCGGGGTTACCGTCCCACGCCGAATGAGAAGCCAGGAGACTAATCCGAAGAGCAATGCCAGACCGTCAAATTGAGTATGATAGCCGGTCAGCAACACAATCACCGGTGAACACAGGAAGAACAGGCCCGCGCCATAGGAGTATGCAGTGGCGAGAAGCGCGGCAAGGGTCACGTCCGTCACTGCCAGGAACCCTGCGATGGTCAGGTGGAACTTCTCGGGCCCGCCAAAAGGAAGCCGATCGGAAATCTGTTGAAGGCCAGCCAGAAAGCACGCCCACAGCGGCGCATAGTTGTAACGCGTCGTATGCGCGTACACGTTTTGCCCAGCACGCACAAGCGATGCGACAATCCCATACGATACCAGGTCGTAATTGTGGCCTTGCGCAGCCAGAATCAGTTTGAGCGCGATCGAAACGGCGGCCACCGCAGCGAATACCATCTTTCGAGGAAAGCCGAATTCGGCCTGGACAAGGATCCACGCCGCCCCTCCCGCATTCAATACGAAACAGAACGAGACCAGCAGAATGCAGATCATTGGAAAAAGGGTGCGCGGGGCGTTGGGCGCCGGCTCATCCCGCTTGACACCGGGAAGACGCGGTGGCCATAAGTTGATCGAAGGCTACTCTCCAACTCCAACATTATGCGGTCTCTATCCGGTTTGGTATTCTTCAGACTGACGATGCGGTTGGCAGGGTTGCTCCGAAGGGCTCGGTATAGATCGAAGTCAACCGCCGTGCCGAACGCCTTGAGGCCGGAGTTGTGAGGGCGAAACCACCGCTTGGCGATTGCCGGATACTGATCATCGGCGCCGGTCCTGCCGGCCTGGGGGTCGCTCACCGGCTTCGGCAGTTGGGCTTCGGAAACTATCTTCTCGCCGAAGCGGCGTCCCATCCCGGCGGCCTCTCCAGTTCCTTCACCGATTCTCTCGGATTCACGTGGGATGTCGGCGGTCACATCCTCTTTTCGCATTACCCGTATTTCGATCGCCTGATGGATTCCTTGCTCGGAAACGAGTGGCTGAGTCATCGGCGCGAAGCCTGGATATGGCTGAAAGAGCGCTTCGTGCCATATCCGTTTCAGCATAACATCCGCTACCTTCCGGAAGCCGATATGCAGGAGTGTTTCGATGGGTTGCGGCACGCCCAATCCGGCTCGCACGCGGAGCCCGAAAACTTCGAAGAGTGGATCCTGGCCAGCTTCGGCGAAGGCATTGCCCGACATTTCCTATTGCCTTATAACGCAAAGGTGTGGGCATACCCGGCCCGAGCACTCTCCTTCCGTTGGATTGCCGAGCGGGTGGCGGAAATCGATCTGAAGCGGCTCGCGTGTAATATTCGGGAAGCGCGCGACGATCGCGATTGGGGGCCGAACAACACGTTTCGCTTCCCACGAAAAGGGGGGACGGGTGAAATCTGGCGTCGTCTGGCCGCCAGTTTGCCTCCTGGCAATATGGCGTATGGGAAGCGGGCGGAACGCCTGGACAGCGGTTCGCAAACGGTCTCGTTTGAAGACGGCTCCCACGAGCAATACGACTTGTTGGTTTCCACCGCACCGCTGGACTGGCTGATCCAGAATTCGGATCTCGGCCATCTTGCCGGAGCTGCTGCCGAACTGAAACACTCCAGTACGAACGTGGTCGGAATCGGGCTAAAGGGTTCGCCGCCCTCGCACTTGCTGGAGAAGTGCTGGATCTACTTTCCCGAACCTGAAATCCCGTTCTACCGTGCCACCGTTTTTTCCAACTACTCGCCGTTCAATGTTCCCGATCCGTCGGCCTTTTGGTCGTTGATGCTGGAAGTGGCCGAGTCTCCCGCCAAGTCCGTGGAACCGGAGCGGCTTGTCGATTCGGTGGTTGCCGGCCTGCTCGCGGCGCGATTGATCGTGTCGCCTTCCGAGATCGTCGATGTCTGGACCTATCGCGCCAAATATGGGTATCCTACGCCATCGCTCGGCCGCGACGCCGCGCTCGGCGTAATCCACACCCAACTCGAAGAACTCGGAATCTTCGGCAGAGGCCGCTTCGGCGGCTGGAAGTACGAGGTTTCCAACCAGGATCACTGCCTGATGCAAGGCGTGGAACTGGTCGACAGGCTTGCCACCGGAACCGAGGAGACGACGTTCAGGATACCCGCCCGTGTGGCGGAACCGGCGCATCAGGACGGCCGATGACCAAGACGCTTTCCTAGCAGGGACGTAACGATGCTCACCGTGGTGATGCCTAGCTATAACGAAGAGCAGATCATCGAAGACAGCGTTCGAGAGTGGCACGGCGAAGTGGTGGCGCGCATTCCTGGCGCCGAGTTGGTCGTAATCGACGACTGCAGCACGGACGCCACCGGCTCGATACTCGATCGACTTTCCCACGAACTGCCGGGAGTTCGCTCAATCCATCAGCAGCAGAACGGCGGCCATGGCCGCGCACTGCGGCATGGTTTCCAACACCTCTCGAAGGAATTCGTTTTCCAGACGGATAGCGACCGCCAGCACAAACCGGCCGAGTTTTGGCGTTTATGGGAGATCCGGGAGAACTATGATTTCGTTTTCGGAGTGCGCTCGCAAAGAGCGGATGGAGTGCTCCGCGTCGTCATTACCCATGCCATGCGCCTGCTGATCTGGGCGCTGTGGCGGGTATGGATCCGCGACGCGAACTGCCCATATAAGCTCATGCGATCGAGCGCACTCGATCAAGTGCTCTCGCATATTCCCGAGGACTCGTTCATACCGATGGTCATGGTCTCCATTATGGCCAGGAAGATGGACTTTCGGTTCACCGAGGTGCCGGTCACCCATCTGCCGCGCCGCGGTGGAACCCAATCCCTGAAGGGCATCCTGCGCTGGATGCGGATAGCGCGGGTCTGCGTCAAACAGCTCTGGGACCTGCGCAAGCTGGCGCCTTAGATTTGCCCCTGCCGTCTGACCGCACCGGCTGCACGTCTCCCGCCTCAATTCGAGCTGGAGAACGCGCCTACAGGGAGTATTAACCTTGGTTAGTAGTCGCTGCCAACTCCTGGTAACCGATGAATAAAGTCAATAGTATCCGTTTGTCGATTAGTACTATCGTTCGTACTATTTGCTTGCGCGCAATACTAGTTCTGGGTTGTAATGAACGTGGAGGCTATGGTGCGGATTCGGCAATATTTGCAAGAGTTCTGGTGCACCGACCAGGCCGCGGATCTGATTGAATACACCATCATTGTTGCGGTCTTTGTGCTGGCCAGCTTCAGCGTGATTGGTATCTTCATGCCTTCGGTGAAAGCGATCTGGTCGGCCAGTACGTCGGAACTGGCTGCCGCCGCTGTTGTATCGACGACTTGAGCTCGCCGCCCGCTGGTCCGGTCCACCGTCTTTCTTCCGCTTGGTTGCGTCTAAAATAAAGTACGTCCTCCGAACCCATGAAGATTTGTGCGCTTTTCCTCTTCCCCCTGTATTTGTTTGGGGCCACGGGTAATTCCGTCCCCAACGCTGTTTCCGCTTTGGCGCGCAAAGCGCCGCCGGAGTTCGCCGCGGACGCCATGATCCGCCTGGCGTCGAACGAGAAGCTGGACTCCCGCACGCGCGTGAAGTTGTTGACCGAGGCTTTTCGCCAGGCCGCCGGGGCCCAGCACCAACTCAAGCTGCGCGCGTCGATCACGCGCGCCGGCGGCGCCGGTGGATTCCTGGAGCGCGCCTATCAGCAGGATCTCGACGCGCTCTCTCTCCGTCTGCGCGCCGTCCAACAGATGCTGCCGCTCGATAGCGCCAAGGCCAGCAAATTGTTTCTCTCGATGGCCCGTCCGGCCGTGCCGCCAGTGCGTTGCGAGGAGATCGTGGTCTACGATGTGAGCCGCTATTACGAGGGCCTCGAAGCGGTTTCGAAGGCCGCGCACCGCGACGTGGCGAAGCTTCTGAAAGACCGCGTGGGCGGAATCACGTCCCCGGCGCAGATTGCACCGGTGGCGCGCCTGCTCCAGCACGCCGAGTTGAAGGATGCCGATCTCGAAGCCTTCACTCTCTCGCTCGCCACCAGCCTGCGTGAGATGTCCGGCGACGACCGCTCGTTCACCTACTACGCCACCCCAACCGGGCCGGCGATTCTCGATCTGGTCGAAGAGCTGAAGCGCCGCCATCTTTCCCCGCTTCCTCTGATCGAGGCTTACCGCCTCTACCTGGTCGATCACCTGACCGGCGACCGCTGCGCGGACGACTATTTAATCAACAAAGGACCGATGACAATTAGCCTGATGACTGGCCAGCCGACTGAGGTCCTTGGCTGGAACGCGTCGGTTTTCTTCGCCGAGAAAATCCTGATGCCGCCCGGAAAGCCCCTGTCGGAGCAGGAAACCACGCCTCACTCACTGGAGGGCATCTCACCCGCTGCTCACACGTGCCAGGATGTCGCCTGCCAGAACGTCAACCAACTCATGAAGGCGCTCGCCTTCGGCCCCGATGGCGAGCCGTTGCTCGAATCGCAACACCACACCGACGCGTGGCGCACCGCGCTCCAGGCCACGCTGACGGCCCTGGATGCGTGGCAACCCGCTGCCGGGCGGGGCGACGAAGTGTTTCGCGAAAAGACCTGGGTGTATAACAACCTGTATGCGATGAGTGCCGGAGTGAACCGCGAAAGCGTGTTGCGTTCCTGGCTGAACAACCTGAAACAGAGCCGCGCCACGGTGAGCGACCGCGCCCAGTGGTTCCTTCCCGTCAACGCCCTGATCGGCCGCGTGGCGCTGGACCCGGGCAATACCAGACTGGCCGAGCTGCTGCGCCAGCAGGACGATCCGGTGTTCGCCCTCTATGTGGAGTTGGAGCGGGTCGCGCCGCGCGGCCCGGAGAAGGTTCTGCCGTTGCTGTAGCGCAGCCGCAGTTGGATTTCGCGTTTAGCGAAGATATGTCGAGATGACTCTCGACACAGCAGGCGAGAATGCCCCGGATGGTGCACGGGCAAGCCGCGCCGGCGGCTAGTGGTGCTTCGCCGCGGCGCGGTACGCCTTCTTCGCGTGCCGGCCCTTGGCGGACCTCTTGACCCGCTTCACCCTGTGCGATCTTGCCGCCGGGCGAACTACATTCTTCTTGGCTTCGCCGGCCGCGGTGAAGCCGCAAGCCAGTGCAAGCGCGAGCGCGATGGTACGCAATCTCATCTTGTCTTCGATTATCCCGCACTTGCGCTCGCGGCCACAAGCTATCCCTTGGGAAACTGTAACCCATTAACGCCGGTAGATGAGCGGCCGAGCGCCTCGGAGTCTTTTGTGAGAGCGCGCAAGCCGCGGCCGCCGCGAAACCGGGTACACTGCTAGGGAGTGCGGCCTTGATCAACGGAAAACGCATCGCCGTGGTTTTGCCCGCCTACAACGCCGAGGCGACGTTGGAGGCGACCGTGCGTGAATTGCCGGAGATCGTGGACGACCGCATTCTGGTGGACGATCATTCGCGCGATTCCACCGCCGAGGTGGCACAGCGACTGGGGCTGACCGTCGAAGTCCATCCCAAGAACCGCGGTTATGGCGGCAATCAGAAGACCTGCTACCGCATCGCGCTCGGGCGCGGCGCCGACGTGGTGGTGATGCTGCACCCCGATTACCAGTACAACCCGCTGCTGGTGACGCCAATCGCAACCATGATCGCTTATGGAGTTTACGATGTGGCGCTGGGGTCGCGCATCCTGGGCGGCGGCGCGCTGCGCGGAGGGATGCCCCGGTATAAGTACGTCGCCAACCGTTTTCTCACCGCGGCGCAGAACTTGCTCACGGGGGCCAAGCTTTCCGAGTATCACACCGGATTCCGCGCCTTCAGCCGCCAATTGCTCGAAGCGCTGCCGCTCGAACGGAATTCGGACGATTTCGTATTCGACAATCAGATGCTGGCGCAGGCCGTGCTGATCGGCGCCCGTATCGGCGAGATCTCCTGCCCCACGCGCTATTTCGCCGAGGCCTCCTCCATCAACTTCCGGCGCAGCGCGATATATGGGCTCGGCGTGCTGGCGACATCGCTCGAATTGGCGGCGGCCCGGTACGGCATTTACCGTGCTCGGATTTTCCAGTTCCCATCGAATTCGTTTTCTCCCAGCGCGGACGCCGTCGTGCTCGGGCATCCGCGATGAGCGCGCGCCGCGAGAAAGAAGAATCATGAGCCAACCTATCGCCGCCAAGCAGCCGGAACAACAGTTCGTGCAAGGCCTCGGCCTGTTCGATTCCACGCTAGTGGTGATCGCGGTGATGATCGGCTCGGGGATCTTCATCGTTTCCGCCGACATGGCGCGGCTTATCAACAGCCCGGGCTGGATGCTGGTGGCGTGGGTGCTTACCGGCCTGTTGACGGTGGCCGCGGCGCTTTCCTATGGCGAGCTGGCCGCCATGATGCCGCAGGCCGGCGGCATGTACATCTACCTGCGCGAGGCCTTTTCGCCGCTGTGGGGCTTCCTCTACGGCTGGACGTTTTTCACCGTGATCCAGACCGGGACCATCGCGGCGGTGGCGGTGGCCTTCGCGCGTTTCTCTTCGATCGTGTTTCCGGCGGTGGCTGAAGACCACTACCTGGTGCGGCCGATCCACGTTTCGTCGGGCTACGCATTTTCGCTCTCCACGGCGCAGGGGGTGGCCATCGGCGTGATCGCGCTGCTCACCTGGACCAACACGCGCGGCCTCGAATACGGCAGAATCGTGCAGACCATTTTCACTTCGGCCAAGACGCTGGCGCTGGGCGCGCTGATCGTGGTCGGCCTGGCTTTGGGATGGAACGCGGCCGCGGTCCATACCAATTTCACGCATGCGTTCCGCCTCGGCGCGTTCGATCCAGCCCTGGGCGTGCCCGCCGCAAGCATCTTCGGACTGGTGGTGGCGATTTCGGTGGCGCAATCGGGGTCGCTATTTGCCGCCGACGCCTGGCACGATATCACCATGGTGGCGGGCGAGGTGCGCAATCCGAAACGCAACCTGCCGCTGGCGCTGGCGCTGGGGTGTTCGTCGGTGGTCGGACTCTATCTGCTGGTGAACCTGGCCTACATGGCGGTGCTATCGTTTCCCGAGATTCAGCACGCGCCCTCCGACCGTGTCGCCACGGCCATGCTCGAAAAACTCTTCCCCGGCTATGGCCCGGTGCTGATGGCGGCGGCCATCATGGTCGCCACTTTCGGATGCGTCAACAGCCTGGTGCTCGCCGGCGCGCGCGGCTATTACGCGATGGCCAAGGACGGCTTGTTCTTCGCTCCGGCCGGCGTGCTGAACCGGGCGCACGTGCCGGCGTGGGGCCTCATCGCGCAGGGCATCTGGGCCGCCGTGCTGGTGCTGCCGCGCACTTACAATCCAGTTACGCAGCATTACGGCAACCTCTATAGCAACTTACTCGACTGGGTGATTTCGGCGGCGCTGCTGTTCTACATACTGACCATCGCGGCGGTGTTCCGGCTGCGGCACACGCGCCCCCATGTGGAGCGGCCTTACCGCGTCTGGGGCTATCCGGTGTTGCCCGCGGCGTACATTGCAGGCGGGTCGGTGGTGCTGCTGATCCTGTTCGCCTACCGGCCGGCAACCACGTGGCCGGGGCTGGTGATCGTCATCGCCGGTGGCTTGGTTTACGCGGTACTCCAGTATATTCGCCGGACGCGTCATCCGGGACAAAGTTCAGTGGCGCGCGGCGGGGCGTTTTGAAATCCTCAGCCGCAGGCAACCATAACCTGCCGGTTGCGTGCGCCCGCGGTGCGAAACTCATGGCTGGCGATGCAAACGAAGATCCAGCCGGGCGCCCGCCAGGCGGCTTTCGCTTTCACCGTCCACTGCAAGTGAGTGACGCCGCCGAGCGTTACTGGCCACGCAATCGCGAGATCCAATTCTTCCGCCTTGGCAGGCAGCTCTTGCGGAATCCGGAGCCGCAAGGCGCGGCTGCTGATTTCGATGGTCTCTCCGACGCCCGTTTGCACCAGGCGGCCTTCCGCATATGCCCGGTATTGAAACATGAGATGGATTGGATACCACTTGCCCATCGAAGTCTTCGAGGGAACCCGGGACCGGACAACCTGGCCGCAGGTGACCAGCCGATTGCTTGCGTTCATGGAGGGTAGTGAGAATCGAGTGCGGATCGTTACAAGAGGCTCGCCGCTCGGGCCGGGTTGGGGTTCGGCGCAATAGTCTACTATACTGAACACGATACAGGCGGATCCAGGTTGGATTTTCACATTTTTGACGCGGCCTACGTGGCCCGGTTGACGGATGGCGATCCGGAGACCGAACTGCATTTCAGTAATTACTTCGAGCGATTGCTCACCTCCAAGCTCAGGGTGCGCAGGATCGCGCCGCAAGTGGCCGAGGAGGTGCGCCAGGAGACGTTTCTGCGCGTGCTGCGCACGCTCCGCAAGGGGCAAGGCGTGGCGCAGCCGGCGGCTTTCGGCGCGTTCGTCAGCGCGGTGTGCAACAACGTGCTACTGGAGACGCTCGCCAAGGAGTCGAAGCATCCGGCCATTCCGGAGAACGCGCCCGAGCCGGCCGATGAACGCGTCGACCTGGACGCTTCGTTGATCACCGAGCAGCGCAAGCGCATGGTGGAGCGGACGCTCGATTCGCTCCCCACCAAGGACCGCGAGATCCTGCGCATGGTATTCCTCGAGGAAGCCGATCGCCAGGAAGTTTCCCGGCGTCTGGGAGTGAGCGCCGAGTATCTGCGGGTTTTGCTGCACCGCGCCAAGACCAAGTTCGAAGAAGAGTGCACTCGCACGCGCGGGGATTTCCTCCGCACGCTGGCTTTCTTTGCTTTCGCGGCGTAGAAGCGCGTGAGTACGTCATTCCAGCCACAGAGGAACACGGATAAACCTAGCACAGATTCATCAAAGCATGTCTATATCTGTCTTCATCCGTGTTCCTCTGCGGCTAATGTTCTTTGGCCCTTTCGGCCGGCAAGCCGGAGTGCGTGCGGCGCCTGGAAAATCCTGTAGAGTAGTTTGGAGGAGCCAATCCGTTTGTACACTGCACACTCCGCCCGATACGACGGCATGATTTATCGGCGCTGCGGCAAGTCCGGCATCGTGTTGCCGGCGATTTCGCTCGGCCTCTGGCACAATTTCGGCGGCGTCGATTCGCTCGAAAACAGCCGCGCCATGCTGCGCCGCGCCTTTGACCTGGGAGTCACCCATTTCGATCTGGCCAACAATTACGGGCCGCCCGAAGGTTCCGCGGAAGAGACTTTCGGCCGCGCGTTGAAGATGGACCTGGCGGCGTACCGCGACGAGTTCATCGTCTCCACCAAGGCCGGCTACGGCATGTGGCCCGGCCCTTACGGCGACTTCGGCTCGCGCAAGTATCTGCTGGCCAGCCTGGACCAGAGCCTGGGCCGCATGGGCTTGCCGTATGTCGACATCTTCTATCACCACCGGCCGGACCCGGACACGCCGCTCGAGGAGACCATGGGCGCGCTCGACCAGGCGGTGCGCTCCGGCAAGGCTCTGTACGCGGGCATTTCCAACTACGGCCCCGAAGACACCGTGAAGGCCGCGGCCATTTTGCGCCGGCAGGGGACGCCGTTCCTGATCCACCAGTTCGCCTACTCGATGTACCGCCGCGGGCCGGAGCAAGGGCTGCTGGAGACGCTGCGGCGGGAGGGCGTGGGCGGCATCGCGTTTTCACCGCTGGCGCAGGGGCTGCTCAGCGAGCGCTACCTCGGCGGCGGCATCCCGGCCGATTCCCGCGCCGCGCGGCCCAAGGGCTTCCTCAGGCCAAAGGATGTCGACGAGCATCGCGTCGGCCAGGCGCGCGCTCTGAATTCGATCGCCCAGGCGCGCGGCCAGAGCCTGGCGCAAATGGCGCTGGCCTGGGTGCTCCGCGATAGCGCCGTGACCAGCGCGCTGGTCGGCACCAGCCGCGTCGAGCAGTTGGAGCAGAACGTCGCCACCATTCATAAGCTCGATTTCAGCGCGGAAGAGCTGGCCGGGATCGAGAAGATACTGGCCGGGTGACGCGAGTTCTGGTGACAGCAACCGAGCTGCTGGATCCGGTGGATGCTTACGACCGGATTGCACCTGTGTATGCGAGCCTGGCGCAGCAGCGCCGGGCGTATCTCGACTCGATCGACCGGCTGATCGCCGCCCGAATTCCGCCCGGCGGAAGGTCGTTGCTCGATGTTGGCGCCGGGGATGGGGCTCGCGCTGCGCGCATCGCCGCGGCCGCGGGCTTGCCCGATCTCACCCTGCTGGAGCCGAGCGGCGTCATGCGGAGCCACTGTCCCGCGCAGGCGAACCTTTGGGCCATGCGCGCCGAGGATCTCGGCCAACGGCAAGGCAGCTTCGACGTCATCACCTGTCTCTGGAACGTCCTCGGGCATATTCTGCCCGCCGCTGCCCGGGCCGAAGTGCTGCGCCAGTTCGCCAGGCTGGTGTCCGCGGATGGCATCGTCTTCCTCGACCTGAACCACCGCTATAACGCGCGTCATTACGGAGCGTTGGCGACGGCCGCGCGCTTCCTCCGCGACCGAGTATCGCCGGGCGATCGAAACGGCGATGTCAGGGTTAGCTGGGACATTGAGGGCCATCGCGTCTCGACCACGGGACATGTCTTTAAGCACAGAGAGTTCAGCGCCCTGTCCACGGCTGCCGGTCTGCGCATCGAGCAACGCTTTATTGTCGATTACGCTTCCGGGCAACTCCGGCAATGGAGTTGTGAAGGCAATCTTCTTTATGTGCTGAGCCGGTCCTGAACGGTTGCGATCGCCTCGCGCAAGGTCAGCGAGACCTCGGCGATTTCGCCGTCCGTCAGCCGATTGAAAAACGGCAGCGCCAGCGTTCGCGGCGCCACCTGCCCGGTGACGGTCAGATCGCGGCCCCGATCGGCGTAAGCCGCGTAGAGCGGTTGGCTATCGACAGGAGCGAAGTACCGCCCGCAACCGATGCCCCGCGCGGTCATATATGCGAAGATCGCGTCGCGGTCTTCCCGCGCGAAGTGCGCCGCCAACCGCACCACGAAAACGAACCAGCCTACGCGTCCTTCGGCAGTCTCAAACAACGGGAGGGTCAGTTCCGGCACTTTCTCCAGATGTTCGCGGTAACAGGCCGCCCGATTTTGGCGCCGCGCGAGAATGGCGTCGATCCTCTGCATTTGCGAAAGGCCGAGCGCGCAGTTGATTTCGGAGATTCGGTAGTTGTAGCCGAGCAGCGAATGATCCAGCCAGCCGTCCGCCGGCCGGCGGCCCTGATTGCGGAGGGCGCGAATCGTCTCCGCCAGTCGGCCGTCGCGGGTGACCACCATGCCGCCTTCGCCGGTAGTGATCGACTTGTTGGGATAAAATGCGAAAACGCCCAAGTCGCCGAAGCCGCCGATCCTCTTTCCCCGGTACTCGGCTCCCAGCGCTTCGCAGGCGTCCTCAATCACCTTCACGCGGTGCCGCGCGGCGAGCTCGAGAATGGGATCGAGGTCCGCGGGACACCCGAAAGTGTGTACCACGATGACGGCGCGCGTCCTGGGTGTGATCGCCCTTTCCACGCTTTCGGGCGTGAGGTTGAGCGTGCGGGGATCGATATCCGCGAACACCGGCTTGGCCCGCCGATAGAGTACGGCGTTGGCCGCGGCGATGAAAGTGAAGGATGGGAGAATCACTTCATCGCCTTCCCCTATGCCGAGGGCGGCCAGCCCGAGGTGCAATCCGGCCGTGCCCGACGACAGGGCAACGCCGTAGGGCACACGCGCGTAGCCGGCCACGGCCGCCTCGAGTTCCTCCAGCTTCGGACCCAGACTGAGCCGCCCGGAGCGCAGCACGCCCACCACTGCTTCGATATCGTCCTCGTTGATATCGGGAGCGGAAAGCGGAATCCTCATTCCAATGACTCGTGGTCCACGGCGGGCGCCCGTTTGATGAGCAGCTCTTCGCCCAGCGGCACCGACGTCAGCACGGAGACGATTCTCTTCGCCGCGTGCCCGTCGCCGTAGGGGTTATCCATTCCACGCAACGAGTCGCGAAAGCCCTCGGCCAGTGCCGCGCCCACGCGATCCAGAATGGAGGCAGGGCTGGCCGCGGCGTCGAGTACGTTGCGGCCGCGTTCGCGTCCCCGCTGCCGTATCCCCACGTCGACCGCCGGCAACGCGAACGATGCCGCCTCCATGATCCCGCTGCTCGAGTTCCCCAGCAGAAGATCCACGCATCGCAACAGGCTCCAGTAGAGGATCGACCCCAGATTGACGAATACCCGGCCATGCCCAATTCGTTGGACGAAGTCTCTGGTGCGCTCGATCAGCTCCCGGCTGCCGGCATCGGCGTTCGGATAACAGAAGAGAAGCTGCGCGGGAACTTGTTCGAGCGCGGAAAACAGTGCGTCCGCTTCTCGCGTGGGGTTGCGGGCGATGGTAGTAGGGTGAAATGCGATCAATGCGGTGGGATGCGTGAAATGGACTTCGAGCCTCGCCTCGATTTGTTCGCGGCTCAACAGGGGGCTGCGTCGCAGGTGGTCGAGCGAAGGCGCGCCCGCGCGGTTGACGCGCCAGTCCTCCTCACCCATGGCGATGACACGCGCGCGCGCCAATTCGGTGGAGGTGAAATGAACGTGGCTGAGCTTGGTGAGCGCATTGCGAATGGCATTGTCGATGGCGCCTTCGCTGATCTCGCCGCCTTCCACGTGCGCCAGCGGAATGCGCAGCGCGGTTGCCACCGACGCCGGCGCCAGCGTCTCGTAGCGGTCGGCAATCAGCAGCAGCAGGTCCGGCCGCATCCGGCCGAGACAGTCGGCCAGGCCGAGTGTGGCCACGCCAATCGTCTTGGCCATGCCGACATCGGTATCCGAGCTCAAAAGGCATTCGATCCGCGCGTCGATTTTGAATCCGTCTTCCTCGATCTCGCCAGCCGTGCAGCCGAATTCGGGTGAAAGATGGGGTCCCAGCGCGACAATCTTCAGATCCACCTCGGGGTGCGAGGCGAGTTCGCGCAGCGGCCAGTACAGGTGGCTGTAGTCGGCGCGCGAGGAAGTGACCACCGCGATCTTGCGAGGCGTTTTCGAATTCAACATGGTCGACTGTCAAGTATGGCGCAAGCACGGCGTCTCATCAGGCCATGCCTGCCGGAACTCTTATTTTGCCCTTCCGGCATCAGATGAGTCCAGTCCCCAACCGCGGCGCGGACTGTCAGGCCCGCCGAGGCGAGGGTCCGAACTCCTGATGTTGTCCGGCGTTTTCAGTACGCTGCGGAAGATGAGCTGGCCCGCCTGACGGGGAATCGGTGGCACGGGCAGGACATCGGTTTTTGTCGTCTGTCGCGCCTCGGCAGGGGCGCGCCGCTTGACAGGATCGAAAAACCACTCCGCAGTTCTGCGAATCGCGGGCAAATCACCGGCGACAAGATCGCCGGCGTTACCGGAGTGTTTCGTGGAATTTCGCGGGCCGGCGGCCCATCCCAACGGACGACAAAACCCGATCGTCAGTCCTACCTCTGACCGAGGCCACCTGCTCAACCCAAATTCCGCCGCATGGGGAGTCCGGCGCCGGCTCAGTAGCCTTGGTGCTTGGCGATGATCTCCTTCATGATCTCGCTGGTGCCGCCGCCGATGGTGTAGAGGCGCATGTCGCGCCAGATACGGCCGATCGGGTATTCCGTCGTATAACCAAAGCCGCCGAAGACCTGCATGCAGTCGTAGGTCACTTTCTGCGCCAGGTCGCACACGACGAGCTTCGCCATCGCCACGGCGCTTTCCGGCTTCTCGTTGCGGTTCAGCAGATCGAGCGCCCGATAGGTCAGCCAGCGTGCGGCTTCGATGTTCGCGACATGCTCGGCGAAGCGGTGCTTCCACACCTGCTTTTCGATCAGAGGAACGCCGAAGGCCTTGCGTTCGCGGGCGTAGTCGACCGCCAGCTCGATGGCGCGGTCCATGAAAGCCAGCACCAGCAGCGTCAACGCCACGCGCTCTCCCTGGAAGTTGCGGACCACGTAATAGAAGCCGTGGTTGCGCTCGCCCAGAATGTACCGCGCCGGAATGCGGCATTCGTCGAAAAACAAGTGCGCCGTATCGGACGCCACGTGGCCGACTTTGTTGACGCGGCGGCCCACGCTGAATCCCTTGACGTCGGTCGGGAAGAGCACTACGGAAATGCCTTTGTGCCGGTTTTCGGCGGTACGCACGGCCAGCACGATGAAGTCGGCGATAGCGCCGTTAGTGATCCATAGCTTTTGTCCGTTCACGATCAAATCGCCGCCGGACTCCCGCGCGCTACACTCGATCCCGGCCACGTCCGAGCCGCAGCCGGGTTCGCTGATGCCCAGCGCCGCGATGCGATCCGCACGGATCGCCGGAGCCAGGAACTCGCGTTTCTGTTCGCTCGTCCCGAGGTGTTCGATCATCGGGATGGTGAGATCGGCCTGCACCATGAAGCCGATGTTGAGGCTGGGGAAATCGGTGTAGCGCAGCGCATCGTAAGCGGCCGCGCTGGCCCACCAATCCATGCCGGCGCCGCCCCAGTCCGGATCGCTGCGGATGCCGAAGAGCCCCAGCGCTCCGGCCTGGCGGAAGATCTCCTTAGGGTATTGATGCTCCTCTTCCCACTGTTGAGAGCGGGGAGCGATCTCGCGTTTACAGAATTCCTTCACTGAGGCGCGGAACAGCTTGTGCTCCTCATTGAAGTATGGAAATATCGCCTGCGCGGCTAGCGTGGGTTGAACGGCGCTCATTTGTCCCCTCCCTCTTAACCCAAATCACCGGCGACAAGATCGCCGGCGTTACCGGCGATGCGATGGCCATACCGGCTCTCGCTTTTGCCGGAACGCTTCGACTCCCTCGCGAAAATCGGCGGTCCGCTGCGCCTCCAACCGGCGCCCGGCCGCCAACTGCTGAATCTCGTCCGGAGGCAAGCCTTCTATATCCCGCAGGAAACGCAGCCCGGCGGCCACTGCCTGGCTGCTGCCCTGCGCGAGCCGGTTCGCCAACTCCATCGCGCGCGCCGCCAAGCTCGCGGCCGGAACCACCTCATCCGCCATGCCGATCGCCATCGCTTCATCCGCGCCGATGATGCGGCCCGTGATCGCTAATTCCACCGCCTTGCGCTTGCCAACCGCCGCCGTCACAACCGAAAAGATCGCGTAGGGCCAGAGTCCGATGCGCGTCTCGGTCAGCCCGAACCGTGCATCGCTAGAGGCGAGCACGATGTGCGCATTCAATGCCAGGCCGGTCCCGCCGCCGAGGGCTGGCCCTTGAACCGCGGCGACCATCGGCTTAGTCAGATTGCGCCCGAACGAAAACAGACCCACATGCAACGGCGGAAGCAAAGCCGAATCGAACGCGGGCTCCTTGAGGTCCATGCCGGCGCAGAACGCCGAGCCGGCCGCATCGAGGAGAATCGAACCAACCGCCGCATCGCTGTTGGCTTGCTCAAGCGCGCTGAGAAGCGCGGCGCAGAGCTGGGAATCGAGCGCGTTGCGCGCCTCCGGCCTGTGCAGCGTGATGCGCGCCACGCGCCCCTCGCGCCGCACGCTCAGGTTTTCACTCATCGATTTCGATCTCCATCCGCAGCAGCGCCGCGCCGAAAGTCTTCCCCTGCGAATCGATGTGCAGCGAGACCGTGCCACCGCCGCCAAGCGCACCGTGCAACAGGAAGTTCAGCGCTCCCAGGTTGGGCGCCTCGAAGCGCTCGACGGGCCCGGCTACGCGATCTCCGAAGAACTCGAACACGCGACGCGCGGTCACTTCGCGCACGAGAATTCGGTAGTCCGCGGCGCGCCAGGCGATCACGCCGATATTGACCATGTCGCCTTTGTCGCCGGAGCGCGTGTGGGCGATCCGTGAGAGCGGCGCCTTCACGAGAGAACCTCCACGTGCGGCCGTATCTCCTCCCGCGGAAGCAGCGCCGCCCAGTTTCCGATCACTTCGCGGACCTTCGGGCGCCCTTCGCCGCCATAGCCGGTGGCGCCTGGCGGGCCGCTGAGCACCAGCGGAGCCATCTCCCGCGTAAAGCGGTCCACGTCGCTCCGCACGCACCCGCGCACGCCGATCCGCAACTGCACCTCCGGGACGTCGCATGCCGCCGGCGCAGCCCCGCCATGGCACGCGTTCCAGCCAAGATATTCGGTATAGATTTCGTCGAAACGCAGGCCGAGCTTTTCGATCCTGCGCCGCACGATGCCGTCGGCCGCCTGCGCCTTTTGAATCGCGTCCGGCGCGGTGTAGACCAGCGTCCCGGTGGCTTTCCAGCCCGCCCGGTAATTGATGCTCAGCTTCAGGCGTGGCGGCCGCTCGCGGCCCCTGGCGCCCGTGATGCGGACCCGGTCCGGGCCCTCATCCGCAAGATCGAGACCGGTGAAATCGGCGATCACGTCCGGCGTCAGATAGCTGCGCGGATCGCCGATCTCGTACAGCAGTTGTTCCTTGACGATCTCCGTAGTCACGCGCCCGCCGGTGCCCGCGTGCTTGGTGATGGCAAAAGTGCCGCCGGCATCGATTTCGGCGATGGGGTAGCCGATCTCATCCAAATCGGGGATCTCCCGCCAGTCCACTTGCGAATTCCCGCCGGTGGTTTGCGCGCCGCATTCGACGACATGCCCCGCGGTGGCTCCGGCGGCCAGCAGGTCCCAGGCATCGGCGCTCCAGCCGAAGGCGTGAATCGAAGGCGCCAGCACCAGCGCGGAATCGGCGCAGCGCCCGGAGATCACCACGCCCGCGCCGGCTGTGAGAGCTTGTGCCAGCGGGAATGCTCCCAGGTAGGCGTTCGCGCTGAGAATTCTGTCGCGGATCTGGCCGATCGGTTCGCCGGTGTCGATATTATTCAGCGGGTGGCCCTTGGCCAGGAACTCGCCGATGCGCGCCGTCACGTCGTCGCCTTCGACGATGGCGATCTTCAACCCCGGTGCGCGGCGGAGCACCTCGCGGGCGCATGCGCGGGGATTCAATCCGCCTGCGTTGGTGACCACGCGGATGCTCCTTTGCCTCATCTCTGGCGCCAGCCGCTCCATCAGGGGAGGGAAGTCGGCGGCATAACCCAGCTCCGGATTCCGCTGGCGCTGCTTTTCGAGCACGGCCATGGTCACTTCGGCCAGGTAGTCGAGCGTCAAGTAGTCGATCGGGCCCTGCTCCACCAGCCGCGCCGGCGCCTCCAGCCAGTCGCCCCAGAAACCCTGCCCATTGGCGACGCGGATCATGACAACGTCTCCAGCTCGAGGGGCGTGCGATTCGGGTTCGCGAGCGCGACCTCCAGCAGGAAATCGAGTGTCTGCCGAGTTTCGAGCGGGTCGATCAACGCGTCCACGTGACCGCGCGCCGCGGCGAAGGTCGCCTCCAGCCAGCGATCGTAATCGGCGCGCGTCTGCGCAATCCGCCGCTCCATATCCGGCGGCAGCGGCTGCCCACTGGATTTGTGTTTCTCGATTTCCCCGCCGAAAACGGCCTGCACCGCCGATTCGCCTTCCATTACTCCGATGCGCGCGGTGGGCCAACCGAGCGTGAAGTGGGGATCGAACCCTTGCCCCGCCATCGCGAAATAGCCCGCTCCGCTCGCATGGTTCAGCGTCAAGACGATTTTGGGGACCGTCGCGCAGGACATCGTTTCCACCATCTCCGCGCCGGCGCGGATAATGCCGCTCTCCTCCGCTTCCACGCCGACCATAAAGCCGGAGACATCCTGCAGGTAGATCAAAGGCCAGCTCTGCCGCTCCGCATTGTCCACGAAATACGCCACCTTGCGCGCCGATTCGGTATAGATAATCCCGCCCACGCGCGGGCCCGCTCCGGTTCTCAGGAAACCCCGCCGGTTAGCCACCACGGCCACCGGGCGCCCGTTCAACCGCGCCTGCGCGCACAGCATCTCGGGGGCGTGTCCCGGCTGGAACTCCAGGTAGTCGCCGCGATCGAAAACCGCGCCGATAATGCGCTCGATGTCGTAGGGCAGCCGGTGGTCCTCTGGCAGCGCTTCGTAAAGCACGCTAGTGGGTAGAGCGGGCGCGTTGCCGGTGGTGACCTGCCGGGGAGGGGGGAAGGCGCGGAACACCTGGCGGATCAGCTCCAGGCAATGCGCGTCGTCATCGGCTTTGTAGTGGGCCACGCCGCTCGAGACGGTGTGCATGGAGGCGCCGCCGAGTTCCTCGGAGCCGGCCGTGCTGCCGGTGGCCCCCTTCACCAGGTTCGGCCCGCCCAGTCCCAGGAAGCTGACGTTCTCTACCATGATGATGACGTCGCTCAGAGCGGGCAGATAGGCCCCGCCCGCGATGCAGGGGCCCATTACCGCCGACACCTGCGGCACGCGCAGCTTGCGGCGCATCAGCGAATTGTAATAGAAGATTCGTCCCGCGCCGTACTGTCCCGGGAAGATGCCGTCCTGTAACGGCAGGTTCACGCCCGCCGAGTCCACCAGGTAGACGATCGGCACCCGGTTGCGCATAGCGATCTCTTGCGCGCGCAGAATCTTCGTGATGGTCTCGGGCCACCAGGCGCCGGCTTTCACCGTGGCGTCGTTGGCTACCAGCACCGCCGCCCTTCCTTCGATGCGCCCGAGGCCGGTGACCACGCCCGCGCATGGGGCCTGTCCTTCGTGCCGGTCGTATCCCACCAGCAGACCGACCTCGAAAAATGGGCTGCCAGCGTCCAGCAGGCGGCCAATCCGCTCGCGGGCCGTCAGCTTGCCGGCCTTGTGTTGTTTCTCGGCTTTGGCTTCGCCTCCGCCCGCCTGCATGCGGCCTTCGAGCGCGCGCAGGTTGCAGACGAGCTCACGCATCCGCTCGGCGTTTGTGGTGGCGTTGCCTCTCGCCGGCATCAGCTTGCCGCTTCCGAAAAGCCGCGCAAGTCCCGCTCGCCAATCCGCGGCAGGCCGGGCGCCACGCGGTTCGTCACGGAGTTCGGGCCGCACGGCTGGTGGATGCAAAGCGCGGCGTTGCCGGTGGTGAGCCCGCGATCGAGACCCTCACCGGTTACATAGGCTTCCAGCATCATCCCCTCCCCTCAATCGAACTCTGTACTGTTTATACCAGAACATCGGGCATCGCTACAACCACTTTTGGGAGGTGCTAAAGGCCGCGGATCGCATGCGGTCAAAAAACCCACGCTGAGAACTAGGTCTTCTCAATATCTCGAAACCCCGCCGGCGAAACCTCCCGCTCCGCTACATCCAGAAGTCCCTTGGGTACAGGCGGAACACACGGGCGTCCGGCGTGTCGGCTTTCCTCAGGTACTGCTCCCATGCCGCCAATTGCGGCTCCGGTCCGATGACGAAGTAAACGCCGCCGTGCACGTCCCCGGCCTTCACGTTCATGCCGGGCAGCACCGTGCCGTACACGGCGTTCATGCGGCGGAACAATTCGGCGCCGAGGCCCGTGTCTTTGCGCAGATCGAGAATCGCCTGGTGGAAACGCGAGATCACATCGGGAGCCAATCCGTCGGCCAAGTCGCTGGCCATCGATTCGCCGCGCTCTTCATAGGGCGACGCGGAACGCGTGCCGTCGAAAGCGCCGGCGATGGCGTAGTCGGTCAGGGCGGCATCGGGCTGCACCTTATTCAGCTCGGCGATGACGAACTTCAGCGTCTGGGGCAGCTCGGGCGTGCGTTCGGCGTAATAGTTGAGCCGGCCATCCAGGAGCCGCATGCGTATCCCGTTGCTATAGGCCAAGCCCGCCGCCCAGGTCTTCATAAAGATGCCGTGCGCGCCATGGCCCGCGTAGAGATTCGCCGCCAGGTAATCCAACAGCTTGTCCCGGCTGGTGTCGCGGTAGCTGGCGCCGGGCGCGGAGTTGAGGAAGACGCCGCCCTGCGAATTGGCATTCAGCAGGCCAACGAACACAGGCTTGACGGCTGCCGGCTCGCGGCCGAGCAGCCTTTGGTCGACGCGCCGCGTGGCGGCGTAAACCGCCTTCTGCGCGGGGGCGGTATCGAGCGACGCGGCCAGGTCCCGAATGCCGGGCGCGATCGCCAGTTGCGATTCCGCCGAGCCGATGGCGAACATGCGCGCGCCGCCGGTCACCAGTAGCGAGCGCCGCACGCGGTCGAGCGCCGCGAGCGCGTTAGCCGGCCCGAGTTGGAGGCCGGCCGCCATCTCGGAGCACAGCGCGCTCCAGTCCTCGGCCAGGCTCGAATCGGGGATATCGGCGAGAGTGGTGTCCAGATCGTGGGCCGCGTCCACCGCCATTGCGCGCTCCGGCGCTGGCAGCTTCTCCATCGCGGCGTATTTGCCGTCGACGATGGAGGCCAGCAGCGCCTTCCTTTCGGCGCGCGAGCCACCCGTTTCTCCGAGGTCCGCCAGGAACCTGGCGAACGCGGCCGAGCCGCCGTCCTTCAACATCCACCGCAGCCGGAACAGGTTGTGGGTCTTCGTCATAAAAGACGCGGTCGAAAGAAGCAGCGGATTATCCTGGCGGCGGTAAGCCAGCGCCGGGTCGTTCACCCAGCTCTCCTCGCTCCGCTGCGTGGTGGCGCGGAGGGAGCCGAGAGTCTGGTCCACCAGGTCACGCAAGCGCGGCAGGTTCTCGACGCGCCAATCGGGATGGAAGAGCGCGAGCTTCATCCACTCGATGGCGCGCCGGGATTCCGCGACGTTGTTGCCGGCGCCGCGGACCACCAGTTCGTAGCGATCGGTGGCGGCATTGAGACTGAAGCTGGCGTGCAAGTCGAGAATCTCGTTGCGCAGCCGCTCGGTCATCGTCTCATAGGAGACCGGCTTGCCATTTTCGATCACGCCGACGCGCGTCAACAGTTGCGGCAGCAGCGAAACATAGACAAGCTGGTTTTCCGGCACGCAATCCAGGCGCAGCGCGATTCCGGTGGTGGCGCTGGTCATGCTATCGAAGGTCGATTCGACGAGCGGCACGCCGGCCGCCAGAGTGACGGTTTTGAACTCGAGCTGGTCGTCGAGCGTGAGCGGCGGGTTGTCGATGAATTTGGGCGGCGCCATGCTCGCGGCGGATTTCTCAAGCGCGGCCGTGGTGGCATCGTACTCGTCGCGATAGCGCCGCAAGGCCTCCTGGGCGGTTGCCGCGTGGTACGCCGTTTGCAAGCGGGCCGTCTCGGCCGCGGCCCGTTCTTCGCGCTCGTCCCGTTCCTGGCGGATCAAATCGGGATTCGGTTTGGACGCCTCGACGTAAGGCATAACGCCCGAAATCTTCCACTCGGTCAGATAGTCGCGCCAGATGTTGCGATCGCTCGCAATCAGTGGTTCGATGGCGGCCAGGTCGGCTTTCTCGGTGAGCGATTTGCGGAAGCCGGGTTCCTTATTGAGCTGGAGCAGGTGTTCCATCCACCCCGAACTGGTGTCACGGAAGCCGAACCCCGGAGGCGAGTTCACGAACTTCGAAAGATTGCGCCGCTCCTCGAGAATGCGGCCCTTGAGCCGCTGGTTGAACTCCTTGAGCTCGGGCGATCCATCCGCGTAGGCGGCGATTCTGGCGAACTCGTCCAAGGTCTTGGCGCGCAAATCGGCGAGGTCGCGGTCGTTCATATGAGCGGGCGGGACGTCCCGGAACATGAGAATGACGGCATGGCCCAGGTCGGAGTCCACATAAGCGTTCACGCCTTTGGCTCCAAAGGCGGCGTCGGGACCGCGGCTATCGATGAACCGTTTGTAAAGATTCGTGTCGGCTGCACCCGCCATGTTGTCCAGAAACAGGGAGAGCAAGGTGCGCTCGCGGCTGGTCAGCTTTCGGTCGGCCGGCCAGGGCAGCATGACGGTGCCGGGCTGCTGTTCGTCGCGGAACGGATACTCGACATACTCGATGCGGCCCGCCGGGGCCGGCCGCAGGGGCGGCAGCTTGTCTTCGGTCACCACGGAGTAACTGGGCTTGCGCGGTTCCAGGCGATTGAGCTCGGCGTCGAAGCGCGCCAGCGCGGAGGGCAAATCGACGTCCTTCGGCAGCGACGAGATGGCTCCCATATTGCCCAGGAAGTAATGCTCCGCATGAAACTCCCGGATGTCCGCCGGCTGCAGGATGCGCAGCGCGGCGGGCAGTCCGCCGGAATTGAACGAGAGCGGATGACCCGGGCCATAGACCGCCAACTGTGCGGCGCGGTACAAGCGGCTGCCGGCCTGGTCCATGGAGGTCACCATCTCGTTGTACACGGTGCCCTTTTCCTCCAGGCGCAGCGAACCGTCCTGGGGGTTCGCGCTGACGCCCCAATTGCGCACCTCGCGGCGGATTTCGTCGTCGGAGTAGTCGGGGTGAAGGAGCGCGTCGACCGTGTGTTCGAAGTGCTGGAAGAAGGACGCGGGTCCGGCGGGCGCGTAGAAGAAGTAGCAGGTGCGCCACTGCATGGTGAAAGCGCTGGAGTCGATCAGCGACATGGACTCCATACTGGCGAGCTGCCGTCCTTTGTTCCCCTTGCCGAGCAGCAGGTGCTCCTGCGTGTGCGGTTCGCCCATGTCGGACGTGGGATAGGTGGTGGCCCAGATGAAGGTTTGCGGCACGGTCTGGATCTGTAGCAGATCGAGCGTGAACCCGCTGCGCAGGTGCTCGAAACGCGCGCCGATGGCGCGGTCCGCATCGTCGAGGTAAACCGCGACGGCTTTGAAGCCGCCGATGGTTTGGCCTTCGGTGAGATTGCCGTAATCGGCTGGGTGCTGCTGCGCGAACGCCGTGATCATAAGCGCACTAACCAAGATCAGACATTTCACAAGCGCCTCCGGTAACTCCGCTGTATAGGTTGACGCGCGTGCGTATAATGCGTTCTGCTTCTGGCGAAACCACGTCGCGCGCCGATCCTTGGGGTGTCGTTTGATGGAATGGCCAATTATCGCATTTTCTCCGTTTGTGGCACACGCGTGGCGAATCCGCGATTTACGCGAGCGGGATCACGTTCCCGTTCGTACCGCCGTCAGGGTTTATGGTGAATGCTCTCTGGCGGGCGAGGTCGATCCAAGCCGAAGGGGTTGTTGGTTCATCCACCGGCAACGCCAGGATCCCCACGACGGGCAGGCGTTGCCGATCACCGGCTTCGGGTGCGGACTATCTGCACCGCGGCGATGGAAGTAGGTTTGCGCCGCGGCGTACCGATCACGCGAACCTCGTCTACTGGAGCACCCGCTCGAAGAAGCCGAGCGCGCGGGGGTCGTGGGTCTGCTGCAGCGCGTTCATCGCATGTTTGCGCATATCCACGTCCTTGCTGGTCTGGGTGATTTCGATCAGCACCGGGACGCCCTTGCCCGCCGGCAGATTCCCCAGCGCGGCGATGGCCCGGCGCTCGACCTCGCGGTCTCGGTCGTTACGCGCGGTGGCGACGAGGAGAGTGATCGCGTCCGGATCCTTGCTCTCGGCGATGGCGCCGATGACACGCGCACGAAGGGCGGGGTTCGTATCGCCGGCGAGCAGCCCGCGGAGGGTTTCCAGTCCGTGACGGCCGCGCGCCGAACCCAGCCATCCGATGGCGCGCCGGCGGAGATTGTCGGGCTGGCCGGCGGCGGCGAAACGGTCCAGCGCGGCATCGGCAGCGGCGTCGTCGTGTACGGCGATGGCGCCCACCGCGCTATTGCCGGCGGTCTCCGAATCGGTGGCCTGGCCGGCCAACAGCGCCACGCTTTCCGGAGGCTTCACATCATTCAGCCAATGCACCGGCACACCGCCGGCATCGATCTCGCAATCGGGCGAAAACGCGCGAATCCGCTCCACGGCGTGATCGACCGCGCGGAAGAGAATCACGGCGTGGTCCGGCGGTTCCAGGTGAATGACCCCCGGCGCGGCCCAGCCATCGTGGCTGACGTATTCGCAGCCGAGGCTGTACGAGCGGACCGAAGGGACCATCCAACCGATCCACGCGGGCTGCGGCTCCGCGGCCAGCAGCGCGCGAAATTCGCGGTCGAGACCAGCCGCCGCGGAACGCGCATCCACCTTGGCATTGATGAGCAGCCGTGGCTGGGCCGCCAGCGGCAGCGCGGCAAGAGCCAGAATCAAGCCCGCTTTCATTTGAGGATCTCCTCCAGAAACGCGGTGGCTTCCGGCGATTTCAGTTCCACCAGGAGCCGGACGATGTGCCGCTTCAGCTCGGGGTCATTCTCCCTGCGGCCCAGATCGATCAGCGCCTTCACGTTTTTCTGCGCGAAGAGTGAGGAAACGATGGCGCGCTTCACTTCTTTATCCTGGTCGGTCGAGTAGATCGCGACCAGCCCCTCGCTGGCGCTGGGCGCTTTGATCGCCCCCAAATCCTGGATGGCGGTGCGGCGGATGCCGGCGTCCTTCTCGGTGCGCGCCACTTCCAGCAGTTTTTCGCTGTTGCCGCCGGCGACCATGGCCTGCAGGATCTGCCGCTTGACATCGGGCACGGTTTCCGCCTGGTATAGCTGCCATACCTCGGGCTGCGCCGCGAATGCCGGGAGCATACGATCGACTTGCAGACGCAGGTCGGGGTTCTTCTCGTTCCGGGCAATCTGCATCAGGTGATCTTTATCCTGAGCTGCCACCAGCCCGCGGACCACGCCGCGCTTCACCGCGGCATCGGTACTCGAATTGTAGATTTCGAACAGCACCTGGCCGTTGTTGCTGTGCTTCCGGTTTACCACGCTCATGTAGTTGATGGCTTCCAACTGGAGATCGGGGTTGGCGTTGCCGCGGGCGATGCGTTCCAGCAGTTGCTGCGAGCGCGGCGAACCGTTCTCCGCCAGCACGAACAAAGTCCGCTGCTTGAGCCGCGGCGCCTGCGCGCCTTTCAGCAGGTTTTCGAGAATGGGGAACGCGCGGTCGGGATCGGATTGCATCAGCCCGTTCAGCGCCAGCAGTTTGATTTCGTCGTCGCTTTCCGTCTCCGGCGCCGCCGGCCTGCCTGCCGCCTGGCGCACTTCCACTTCGAGCGCCTTGGCATCATCCAGCCAGCGGCTGTTGGGGAAGGTCTTGCGCAGCTCGGCGATGGTGGCGAGAGCCTCGTCGCGGCGCGCCAGACGGTCGAGCGAGTAGGCTTTCCAATAGAGCGCGCCATCGGCCGTCGAGCCGCCGCGTGTGGCCACCTCGGTAAAGCGATCGAGCGCCTGGTCCCAGTGGTGTTCATCGAGCGCACGCTTACCGCTCGAGTAGAGATCGTCGTCGCTGCCGCCGTGGCGCCCGAAGAACTTGCTGTCCTGCGAGCTAGCCTGCGCCAGCGCCATGTACGGCGTTTTGAGATCCGTATTGACATCGCACTTGAAGTCCAGGTTCATGCCGGCGATCTTTTCCTGCGCCTCCTGGGCCTTTTCCATCGCCCGTTCGATCTGGTCGTTCATCGCCAACTGCTGTTCCGGCGGGAATTCGAACTCGAACGGTTCGATATTGACGTCGATGCCGCCCATTAGCTCAGGCGCGAACATGGGCTCGGGTGGCTCCGGCGGTTCTGGTGGCTCCGGGGGTTCCGGCGGTTCGGGTGGTTCCGGCGCGATTACGGGCACCGGCGACGGTGACACAGGGGCAACCCGCGGCGCCGGCGAGGGTACGGGCGCCGGAGCGGGCTGGGCGTAGCCTTGCGCCAGCGTCAGCGCGCCGGCGGCCAGCAAAGCAGCCAAGGCAGTCAACTTCGAAAACGAGATCATATGCGTCTCACCTTTCATGATTTTCTTGCAGGGTTGGATACTGCCGCAGCGGCCGCTTCGTCGGCCCGCACGTCAGCCCCCAGCACTCGGATCTTGAACAGAATCTCTTCGCTATCCAGCGTGTCGCGCAGCCTCTCTAATTCGGCCGGCGTCAGCCGCGCGGGCGAATGTGTGATTTCGAGCATTACGCGGTCCAGATCATCCAGCACGCCGGCTACAGCCGCGTCTCCGGTGCGCAGCGCGGTTTGGCGGTACAGCCGGCTTTCCGCCACCAGGTCCGCGGCGCGTTCCCGCTCGAAGGAAATATCCAGCGGCTGCCGCGGATTGGCGTTGGCCACCTCGGCCAGCACCATCTGCGAGCGCTCCAGGTAGTCGCCTACTGCCAGGCGGAGCAACCGCTCTCCGGCCTGCGGATCTGCCACCGCCACGGCCGCGGCAGGCCGCGGCTTGGGGTAAAACTGCCCGGCCAGGAGCGCCGCCAGCAGCACGCCGGCCGCGGCCGCCCAGCGCCACACCGCCGCCGCGAAAACAGCTCGCCGTGCCGCGAGGCGCGGTGCGATGCGCTCCCAAGTGCGCGCGCCGAAATCTTCCGCCGGCTCCGGCAGCGTCAGCTCATCGGCTGCATCCAGCACGCGTTCGAGCGAAACATACGCCTGGCGGCAGGTCTCGCACGATTCCAGATGGCCGGCCACATCGGGCACGCCGTTCTCTTCGCCGTAATAGTACAGGACGAGTTGCTCTTCGTTCAGGTGGTTCATCGGATCGGACTCATAACCGGTTCCAGCGCCCGCCGCAGTTTCTGCACCGCGCGAAAGACGCTATGTTTAGCGGCGCCGGGCTGACATTCCAGCACGTGGCTGATCTGTTCCACGCGCAGGCCTCCAAAGTGGCGGAGCACGAAAGCGGCGCGCTCGGTTTCGCTCAATTCGTTCATCGCCGCGGCCAGCCGCTCGCGGACTTCGCCGCTCAACGCGATGCGTTCCGGCGAGGGAGCGAGCGACGGCAGCTCCGGCACGCCCTCGCCCGGTTCATCCGCCGCCACCGGCGTCTGGTTGCGCCGCTTGCGTACGCGCACCAGATCGAGCGAGCAATTGGTCGCAATGCGGTACATCCAGGTGCCGAAGCTGGCGCGCTCATCGAACCGGTCAAGCTGGCGGTAGGCGCGGAGAAAGCTCTCCTGCACCACGTCTTCGGCGTCCTGTGCGTTTCCTGTCATACGAAATGCCAGCCGGAACAGAGAGCGGCTATGGCGCTCCACGAGCGCTCGGAACGCGTCCGTGTCACCTGACCGCGCCTTGACTACGAACGCTCGGTCGATCTCCATCCGGCTGTTGGTTAGACTACCGTTTTTGCCGGTGGTTAGCAAAATCCAACGGCGTAGTTTCGACGCGCGTCTCCGGAGGTGATCGCACTAACGATGAGAACGCAAGGTTGGCCCTTCCGATGTAAGGTAGATCGTGCCGCCGCAGGTGCGAAGGACAGGCGCCGCCCGTCCCGATGCCTACTTTCGCTTCACGGTTGCGATGTTTGTGAAGTTGCGTGATCGCGTGAAGTTCGAGCAGAGTGGCAGTACTGCTCGATACGGCGGACTGCCCTCATATTAGCCAAGGGCCACTCGCATAGCAATGACGTATTCACGCCGCGTGTCCGCGTCAACGGCTAAGGCCCGAATCCCCGGTTCATATCCCACATAGGATAGTGAGGCAGCGCGCTAGCGGGATCGAGTACGAACGCCTCGGTTTGAGCGACGAGATCGCGCATTCGCCCCCGGGCAGCCGGCCCCACATCCCGGCGGCCAAGGGCTGGCGCCTGCTGGCCGGAGCGGACCACACCCTCGGGAGGGACCAGCCCCAGCGACAGCAGCGGCCGCGTCCCCTTGCGAACTCTGAACAGTCCTCGCAACGACTCACGAAGCCTGCCGATCTCGTCCCTACCGAAGCGCGTCTCCCAGCGATTCTCAATCTCGGCAACCAGGCGCTTGTATGTCCGCTGGGCCTCCAGTCCTGGCAGCGTCAGGCGGGCTGCCTTACCGCGACTCGAAGCCGGATCCGTCCCAACCGCAACGTAGGGCTTCACCTGCCATCCAATCGCCGTCTTCTCCGGGGATCCGCCGGTCAAGCGCGGGATCTCCGCGACTCGTATTGCCTTTTCACTGAGGACCCGCAACACATTGGCACAGAGCGCCAGTGGCGCGCGCGACTCGCGATCGAACTCGATTCTGAACGCCAACAGCAATTGGGCGAGCAGTGCCGGTAGCGGAAGATGGCTGGCGTCGTGGGTGACCCGCGGGGGGAACGTCTGGCTCGCGAGCCAATCGCCCGGCAGACCCAGGGGCAATTCGACGTCCAATTGGCTGGCAACGGCTTGTAAAGACTCTCGAAGCCGTTGGATCTCGTCGCTACCGAACCTCGTTCGCCAGCGCTGCTCGATGTCTTCGAGCAAAGGCGGCCAAATCTCGCTGGCCTGAAGGCCCTTCGAGGTAAGGTGGACGATCCAGCCTGCGCGAATCCCACGACCGCTGCCCCAGCCGTCCCGCAACTCGCGGCCCACCCGCCGATGTTGGACAAGCGGGATGTGCCGGCCGTTAGCCGGATCCGCCTGAAGCACGACGAATCCCCACCGCTCCAAACAACCCAGCTCAAATTTCATCTGTGTGTCTGGCGCCATCGCCAGCGCCGCCAGGTCCCGGACGGACACCGGGCCCTTGCCGACGAACCGCATCACGTTAGCCCACACCACCAGAGACAATCGCGCGCCGGGGTAACCTGATTCGCCCATCCGCCGCTCGAATTCGTTATCGAGCTCGACCGTGAATGCAACCAATACTTGAGAAAGCAACGCCGAGAGCGGTCGATTGGCGGCTATCCCGGAGCCGGCTGACACCACGCCTCCTCCCCGCTCCTCAACGCTCATACGGCATAAGTCTACCCGGTTTGGATCCCCGACGAGGCGAGCCGGCGATCACAGGTGTCCGTCGCTCACTCAGTCTGCGCGCGATACGCGCTTGAGCCGAAAATATTATCCGGCGAGCCCCACCAGAGCGTGAGCCAGCACCCAGACGCCTCGTTCGATGGATTCGGGAGAGGCGTACTCGTCGGGACGGTGGCTGACGCCGCCCCGGCACGGAATGAACAGCATGGCAGTGGGCGCGATGCGAGACATGAAGAGCGAATCATGATAGGCGCGGCTGGGCATTTTCTCCCAGCGCAGACCTAACGCTTCGCTGGCGGCTTCGAGCGCGCTCACCAGCTCAGGGGCGCAACCGGCCGGCGGATCGGCGTTGATCAGTTCAATTGCGCAAGAGACCTTCCGTGCGGAACAGATTCTACGGGCCGCCTGTTCGATCTCGGCGAGCGCAGCATCGCGGCGGAGGCCATCGATATCGCGGACATCGATTTCCAAATCGGCCCGGCTCGGGATGCTGTTGATGGCGCCCGGGAACACGCGGCAAACGCCGACAGTCGCGACCGTGTCCGGGGAACCGGTGGACGAGGCGGCGCGCTCGACGGCGAGAGCGAGTTCAGCGGCAGCCGGGAAGGCGTCGCGCCGGTCAGCCATCAACACCGCGCCGGCGTGTCCGCCTTCACCTTCGATCGAAACGCGCAGGCTGGCGGGAGCGGCGATGGCGGTGACCACGCCGATATCGGTGCCGCGGCGTTCGAGCAGCGGGCCTTGCTCGATGTGGAGCTCGACAAACGCGGCGTAGTAGCCAGGGTTAAGGCGCACCGCGGCGAGCGGGCCGCTGAAGCCGGCACCGCGGCGGACCTGGCTCAGAGACGCGCCCTCGCGGTCGCGCATCGTGTCGTCACAGGAAGCGTCGAGCGTCCCAGCCATGAGACGGCTGCCCAGGCAGCCAATGCCGAAGCGGGTGGGCTCCTCCGCGGTGAAAACGATGAGATCGAGCGAACGGCGAGGTTCGAATCCGGAGCGCATCAGCGCACGGATGGCTTCCAGGCCGCCGAGGACGCCAACGGTGCCGTCATAGCGGCCGGCGTTGGGAATCGCGTCGATGTGCGAGCCGGTCGCGACCGCCGGCAGATCGGGATGAGTCCCGCGCCAGCGGGCGAAGGTGTTGCCGACGGGGTCCTCGCGGACCTCTAGGCCCCCTTCGCGGAACCAGCGTTTGACGAGATCGCGGGCGCGCAGATCGGCTTCCGAGAACACCACGCGCGTCACCACCGGAGCGGGCTCGGAAGAAATGGCGGCCAGTTCTTCGAGCTCGGCGGTAAGCCGGCCGCCATCGACCGCGAGGTTCATCGGTTCCAATCCTTGTAGATGATATACCGCGCGGGCTGCTCGCCCAAAGCCCCGAACCATTGCGGGCAGTAAGGGGCCATCCAAATGAAGTCGCCGGCTTGAACCGGGTACCAGGAAGCGCTCAAGCGATAGATGCCGCCGCCGGCCAGCATGAGGAGGCCGTGCTCCATCACGTGCATTTCCACCATGGGAAGCGCAGCGCCCGGTTGGTAAGTCAGAATATTGATGGCGAAATCGAAACCAGGTTCGGCGGGGATGAGGGTTTGCACCGTCAGCGCGGAGCTGCCGAGGAGGGGTTCAGCCGGCAGCCGGGACGCGCCGCCAGTGAAGGAATCTGGCGGCTCGACAGCGGGCAGCGGCAGGTAGGGCTTCTCGATCACGGTGACGCGGGCGGCGGCGGATGCCGAGAAATCCACCTGCGCGGAGGGAGGCACGTAGATGTAATCGCCGGCGGCGAGCGTTGACGCGCCAGCTTGGATTTCTCCTTCGAGGACATAGGCGAAGCGCTGATCGGATGCGGGCGGAAGCCAGCCGCCGGATTCGAATTCCACCGTGTATTGAGTGAAGCGCGCGCCGCGGGCGGGCCCGATGTGCACGATCGCCGTAGCGTTCCGCATGCCGGGCAGAGGGGCGCGGACGAAGGTGTTGGGCGTCTGGAGCATGTGATCCGCGCAAAGCGCGCCGCGAGTGAGTCCTAAGTGATGCATATCAGTGACGAGGCCCGGGCCGGATGAATTTGCCGGGAGATTGCGCGGCGATGCGGCCATTTTCGAAGATAGTCTCACCCCGGCGGATGGTGCGGACGATTTTTCCGTGAAAGGTGGAACCGAGATAGGGGCTGAGGTGATGGCGCTGGAACAGCGCGGCGGATTCCAGGACCGCCGACTGCGCGAGATCGGCCAGCACAAGATCGGCATCGCGGCCGGGTTCGATGGCGCCCTTGCCGGGAATGCGGAATCGCCGCGCGGGTTCGGCGGCTAGCAGAGACGCGATCCGTTCGAGAGGCAATCCGCGCAGGTGGTGGCCCTGTTCGAGCATCACGGCCAGAGTCGATTGGACGCCGGCGATTCCTCCCCAGGCCCGCCAGAACTCGCCCGTTTTCATTTTCAGAGGCGCGGGAGAGTGATCGGAAGCGACGATTTCGACGGTGCCGTTGAGTACCTGTGTCCAGAGCGCGGAGTGTTGCTCGCGGTCTCGCAAAGGAGGCGCACACTTGGCGATGGCGCCGAGTCGCTCGACATCTTCTTCGGTGAACGATAAGTAGTGCGGGCAGGTTTCGATGGAGACATCCACCCCTCTGGCTTTGGCTTCGGCGGCCAGAACCACGCCGCGGCCGGAACTGATGTGGACGATGTGAAGCGCGGCGCGGGTTTCCTGTGCCAGCAGTGTGGCGCGCTGAATGGCTTCCAACTCGGCCACCAGCGGCCGCGACGAAAGGAAGTCGCGAATGCCGGTGCGGCCTTGCTCGACGCAGCGGCGCGCGAGCGCTACGGTGATTTCCTGGCTTTCGGCATGGACGGCGACGGGAAGTCCCAGGCGGGCGGCTTCGCGCAAGCCGTCGTGAAGCGTGAGGTCGTCGGCGCGCGGGAATTCCGGAAGACCGGAATCGCAGAGGAAGGCCTTGAATCCGACCGCGCCGAGGTCCGCTAGCTCGGCCATGTGTTCGAGACCGGCGGGCGTCAGGCCGCCCCAGAGCGCAAAGTCTGTAATCGAAGCGGCCTCGAGCGCGGTGCGCTTACGGGCAAATGCGCGCGGAGTGACGGTGCAGGGAGTGGAGTTCAGCGGCATGTCGAAGAAGAGCGCGCCGCCGCCCGCGGCCAGGGCGCGGCTTCCGCTGGCTGCGCCTTCCCATGCGGTGCGGCCGGGCTGGTTGAAATGCACGTGGGCGTCAATCACAGCGGGCAGCACGTGCATGCCACGTGCGTCGATTTCGGAATTGGCGCTGGCAAGGTGGGGGCCGACGGCTCCGATCTTGCCCGCGGCGATGCGAATGTCGGCGCGCCGAACACCGCCTGCGGTTACCACCATCCCTCCCCGAATTAGTTGATCAGGCATAGGACTTCGCCAATCGATCCAGAAACGCACAGCCGGTTTCGAGGGCCGCGGCCACATCTTCGGCGAGGACTGTCTCGCCGGGTTGGTGGCTGATGCCGCCGGGGCTGCGCAAGAACAGCATGGCGGCGGGCATGCGTTTCGCGACGATCATGGCATCGTGTCCGGCACCGCTTGACATATGATGCACCGGGATGCGGCAGGATTCGGCCGCCTGTTCGAGGGTGCGGACGAGGTTGCCGTCCATCAAAACCGTAGGTTGGTCGAAGGGCGCGCCCAGGGAAACGGCGAGGCCGCGCCGAGCGGCGATCTCCTCCGCCGAGGCAAGCAATTGGTCAACGGCGCGACGGCGTACCGCGTCCTGAGGGTGACGAACATCCAGGCTGGCGCGGGCCTGGCCGGCTATCACATTCCCTGCTCCCGGCAGCGCCTCGAGGCTGCCGACGGTGGCGACCAGGGCGGGCGTGGAGATCGCCAACCGTTCCACCGCGCCAATCCATTCGGCGGCGCAGGCGACGGCGTCGCGCCGCTGATCGATAGGTGTCGTGCCCGCGTGATTCGCCTGGCCCAGGAAGGTCAAACTCATTCGGCTCTGGCCGGCGATGGAGTCGACAACCGCGACGGGCAGGTCTAGGCTGTCGAGCACGGGGCCCTGTTCGATGTGGAACTCGAGATAGCCGAGCGCGGTGGCTTCGGCCTGGGCGGTATCGAGACACGCGGGATTCAAGCCGAAGTCGCGAATGGCATTGGCGACACTGATGCCATGAGGATCGCGCGCATCGAGTAGTTCCGCGACGCGGTCTCCGGCGAACGCGCGGCTGCCGATGAACGGCATCCCGAAGCGAACGCCTTCCTCCTCCGAGAAGCCGATGATTTCGATGTCGAACGGGAGGTGACGACTCTCCAACGATTCGGCCAACGCGAGGCCCATCACAACGCCGAGAACACCATCGAAAGCGCCGGCGCGCGGAACCGTGTCAAGATGCGATCCGATGTAGAAGCGCGGCTGAGCGGGGTTCCGACAGCCGCGAAGATTACCGGCGGCGTCTATGCGCACCTGAAGGCCGGCCTGCTCCATCCATGCGCCGAGCTGGGTGTGGACCTGGTGCATAGGCTCGCAAAGAAACGGGCGGGTGTTGAATCCCGGCTCGACCGTGAATTGGGCGAGGGACCGGCATCGCTCGATGGCTTGGACGGCCGGATTGTGGAAGCGATCCATCTAAGATCCCCGGTAAGTCGTGTAACCGTAGGGCGAGACTAGCAGCGGCACGTGATAGTTGGCTGCCGGGTCGGCTATGCCAAAGCGTATGACCACCCGGTCGAGAAATGGAGGATCCGGCAGAGTCTCTCCGCGACCGCGAAAATATTCGCCGATGTGACAACTCAGTTCGTAGACACCGGGGACGAGCCGGCCGGCGGTCACCAGCGGCTCATCGGTGCGGCCATTGACGTTCGTTACGGTGCGGCACACTTGACGCCGCTCGTGGCCTTCAACCACGTGTAGCTCGACGATGACACCCTGCGCGGGAATCCCGTGCGCGGTGTCCAGAACGTGGGTGGAGATGCTCGCCATTTATCTACGGAGCCTCAGTCCAAGACATCCGAAGGGTGGCCGCGCGTCGGTGTAGACGCCCAGCTCTTCGCCGCGCTCGACAACGGTGTCCCAAGTCCGGTTGTTGGCTTCCAGGTGGATCTCGGCCAGCGCAGGGAAGGCTTGCAGAGCCTCGACGCCGATCCGATAAATCACTTGTTGGATGCTGCCCGATTCGAACGATTGAAATACGTCGCGCACAAGCTGGCGTAGGGCCTGGGCAGTCGCGCCGTTGCTGAAAGCGGCGTTGGATGCGGTGTAACTGCACTCGATGTCCAGCCACATGTGCAGAGGACGGTTGTGTATATCCGGCAGGGTGGTGTATTGATCCCGCACGAAACCATGAAACGCGCTGCCGCACAAGCGTAGCAGCCTAAAGCCGCGGATGCCGGAGGCTATTTCGACGATGCCGGAGCGGTTGAGCTCGATGCGGGCGAGGGCGCGCTCCGGTCCGGATGGGGTGAACGCCGCGCTGCCGGCGGCGAGCGAAGTGTAAGGAATCTCGGTGGCTGAGACTTGGACACCTTCCACCTGCGGATAAGTGTCGAGAAACTTAGAGCCAAGGAAACGCACATATTCCTCGAAGCCCGCGCCTTCAAACTCGAGAGTCTCGCGCTGGATGAAGTTCTTCATGGAGTCGGTGGCCACCAGGCCGGCGTTATCGCCAGAGACATAAGTGGGCCAAAAGGCGTCTCCGTAAACTAACATCATCACGTTAGCGCCGAAGACGGGACTCTGGCCGGCGGGCGAGTGGCCATCCCGATTCAGGCGATAGACGGTGACATCGCCCTTGCCGTAGTAATTGCGTTTCCAACCGCTCGAGAATTGTTCCATAATCACTCGTTACAGTAGCAATCGGACCGGCGGGACCGCTCCCTACGGTCGCGGCTCCGAATGACTCGCTACAGCAGCAATCGGACCGGCGGGACCGCTCCCTACGGTCGCGGCTCCGAATGACTCGCTACAGCAGCAA
>Ga0187847_10000530_pt1 | contig 41621 bp, 41 predicted proteins | sample June2016WEW_4_10_FD_132458 | JGI IMG/M metagenome (GOLD analysis project Ga0187847, IMG submission 132458) | Peatland microbial communities from SPRUCE experiment site at the Marcell Experimental Forest, Minnesota, USA - June2016WEW_4_10 | ecosystem: Environmental > Terrestrial > Soil >...
GAGTATGTAGGGATCACCAAAGGTCTTCATGGCGAGAATGGCGGTGCCGTGCTCCTGCGCCACCGGCGCAACCTGATTCAGAAACGAACGGAAATGCGCGTCCATCACGTTGATGGGCATCTGTACAGTGTCGAAGTGAAACCCATGCGTGTCCGCGGTCTCAAACATGCGTAGGTGTACGCTGGGATCCTTGTGACCCGTGAAGCCGATGTAACGAATCTTGCCCGCCTGCTTTGCTTCTTTAACAGCTTCCATGGCCCCACCCGGGGCGAAGATAACATCCGGATCGTCGAGGCGGATGACCTCATGGAATTGCAGGAGATCAATCACATCTGTCTGCAGTCGTCCCAGCGATTGCTCAATCTGCCTGGCAGCGGTGTTCTTATCCCTGCCGTCGATCTTAGTCATCAGGAAGACCTTCTGTCTGTAACCATCGCGGAGTGCCTGGCCCATCCGGACTTCACTGATGCCGCCGTTGTAATCCCAGCAGTTATCCATAAAAGTGATACCGCGATCGATTGCGGTACGAAGTAAATGGATGCTCTCATCGGGGTCTTGCTGTTTCCCGAGGTGATAGCCGCCGATGCCGATTGCAGAGACGCGCTCGCCCGTGCGGCCGAGTTCGCGATAGATCATGTTTGGGGATTCAGGACGGCCAGGCACAGCGGTTGACTGGGCGCCATGGATGCTCGCAGGCGCTACGGATGCCGCGGCAGCTACGGTGGCTGTTTTCAAGAAATTTCTCCGATCCATGAAGAACTCCTCTCAAGAAAATCTTGTTGGTATAGATGCAGGCGCGACCGCAGAGAGCGCTGGACCCTTCCGATGGACGCGGTGAAGGCCTTTACCGAAACGGAATCACCAGAAGCAGATCGGCGAAGCTCTTCCTTACAGAATTGCCCTCACCACGCCACCGTCTACTCGCAGCGCGGCGCCGTTGGTGGCCGAAGAAAGTTCGCTGGCCACGTAGGTCACCAGTGCCGCAACTTCATCGACGGTGGCAAAGCGTTTAAGCAGAGATGAAGGCCGCACATACTCAAAAAACTCCTTCTCAATCACTTCCTTCGACTTGTTCTGCTGCTTAGCCATCGCTTCAACAAAGCCGCCTACACCTTCCGATTCGGTCGGTCCAGGAAGAATACTGTTGACTGTCACCCCGGTCCCAGCCACGGACTCGGCAATGCCCCGGGCCACGGCCACCTGCGCCGTCTTGGTCATCCCGTAGTGCACCATCTCAGGCGGAATCTGCACGGCCGATTCGCTCGAAATAAAAATGATTCGGCCCCAGTTCCTTTTCAGCATTTCCGCGAGGTAGTGTCGTGAAAGCCGCACTCCGCTCATGACGTTGATTTCGAAGAAGCGGAACCAGTCCTCATCGGGAATCTCGGCGAACGGCTTCGGCTCGAAGATGCCCACATTGTTTACCAGCACATCCACCGCCGGCAGCTTCGCAATCACAGCCTCCACTCCAGCCGAGCTGGAAAAGTCCGCAACAATGCCGTCGACTTTGATTGTTGCGGCCTGCGACCGGATCGCCTCTACCGCCGCATCCACGCGCTCTTGAGTGCGTCCGTTGACAAATACATGCGCACCTTCGTCAGCAAGCGACCGGGCAATCGCAAATCCAATCCCAGCCGTCGATCCGGTCACCAGTGCAACTTTGTCATTGAGCCTAAGGTCCACAGTATCCCCCAGAAGATAACCAACGCCCATTCGATTCACGGACCGACCCAAACGACTCGAGCTAAACCTCGACCCTCACGCCTTGACCAATGACAATGGGGGCGATGGCCGCGATGTCCAGGTCTCCGATTGCGCGAACACTGGACGCAAGAACAGATTGGGCGATGGAGGCTGCCGGCAAATCGGCCCCTGACTCCCTCGCGGCATCCATGACCAGATCCATGTCCTTGCTCATCAGGCGTAGAGGAAATTCCGGAGAATAATCCCCATCCCTGATCTTCGCGATCTTCCCCGCCATCGCCGGAGCAATCACTGCGGTCTTGGACAGGACATTCAGGAGAGTATTCCGGTCAATCTGAAGATGGTCCCCGAGCGAAACTGCCTCTGCAAGTCCCTGCATATCAAGGCTTAGGAGAAGGTTGACGACCAACTTCATTTGAACGCCCGAAGATCCGGGCCCAATCAGGAACCACTGCCTGGCAATCGACTCAAAAAGTGGGACGCATTGTTCGAAGGTCTCTTTGTCGCCTCCCGCAAGTAGTGTGACGGTTCCAGCTTCGACGGCAGGAGTCGATCCAGAAATGGCTACATCAAGCAGATTTGCACCTCTTGTGCTGGCCTCCCGATGAAGCTGGCGGGACAATCCCGGCGAGATCGTGCTCATCTCGAGGATAACGGTCCCCGGTTCTGCGACGGAGAAGATCCCACTCTTGTCGAGGTAAACGGATCGAACTGCCTCGTCATTGGCCAGGGAAGAGAGAATCACATCCGAATCTGTTACGAGATCCGCAATCGACGGTGCAATGGACAATCCCCATTTGCTGAGTTGTTCGGCGGGTTCGGGGCTTCTGTTCCATGCTCGAACATGCCACCCGAAGGAATCCAGCCGCCGAGCAAGACGGGTCCCCATGAGTCCGAGACCGATGAACCCAACTTTTGCTGTGAGGCTATTGAGTTTTGTTGTTTGCATAGGAATGACGTTATCTCCTTATCGTCTGCCAGTCGTTTTGCCTTCGTTGGCGAACGGCCCGCATTTGTGGTGTTGCACGTGCCTTGCCATCCCAGATGACTTCGGATCGATTCAGACCAGGCCACATAGTACGTGTTACTCGTTCGATCGGCCTGGCTCGTGTCGGACATTCGACACTTGATGACGGATTGGCTTCAAGGTCCGTCAGAACCGGGCGCGGAACTATCACAAAATCAAGGAAGTTAGTCGCCGATCCGAGTGGCCCGGAAAGTGCTTCTCAAAGCATCGGAATCGACTCCGGGCCGGGGTAGAACGGCAGAAGACTTGTCCTTGTCCTTGGAGTTCCTGCTCATTGATGCGGTCCGGAATCGCAAACGCGAGTATCAGTAAAACCGCTTTACGAATAAATACTTGAGACGTGGACTACTATCCACACTTATTGGCGGAGGTGGGAAGCATATGACAGCGACCGTTGACGGCAGACCGCGGGTAATTCAGCGTGGAGAGCGGCTGATTGACCTGATCAACCGCAGCGGAATTGAAGTGCCGCATGTTTGCTATCACCCCCAGCTTGGACCGATTCAATCCTGCGACACCTGCATGGTGGAAGTCGACGGGAAGCTGGTGAGGGCGTGCGGCACCGTGGCCGCGGACGGGATGAATGTGGTGACCTCCTCTCCGCGAGCGGAAGCGGCGCAGCGCGAGGCGTTTGACCGCATCCTCGGCAACCACCTGCTCTACTGCACGGTCTGCGACAACAACAACGGGAACTGCACAGTACACAACACCACCAAGCTGCTTGCGGTTGAGCACCAGGAAATCCCCTACAAGCCGAAGCCCTACGAAGTGGATATGTCGAATCCCTTCTACCGTTATGACCCCGACCAATGCATTCTGTGCGGGCGCTGTGTTCAGGCGTGCCAGACCCTCCAGGTGAATGAGACCTTGAGCATTCGCTGGGAGGATGAGCACCCGCGCGTGTTGTGGGATGGCGGAGTGCCGATCGGCGAATCAAGTTGTGTCTCGTGCGGACACTGTATCACCGTTTGCCCATGCAATGCTCTGATGGAAAGGTCGATGCTTGGGGAAGCCGGCTACATGACTTCTCTATCCAAGTCCGCGCTTAGCGGGATGATTGACCTAGTCAAGGGCGTCGAGCCGGAGATGGGCTATGGCGCCATACTTCAGGTCTCCGAAGTGGAATCGCACATGCGCGAGTCGCGCATCAAGAAAACCAAGACCGTCTGCACGTACTGTGGAGTTGGTTGCAGCTTTGATGTCTGGACGAAAGACCGCCATATCTTGAAAGTGGAGCCGGCCGAAGGCGCAGCGAATGGCGTGTCAACCTGCATTAAGGGCAAGTTTGGCTGGGGTCACATCAACAGTAAGGATCGTCTCAACAAGCCGCTGATTCGCGAAGGAAATGGGTTCCGCGAAGCTTCGTGGGAGGAAGCACTTTCTTTGGTGGCGCGTAGATTCACAGAGATCAAAGCGGCTACCGGTCCGGACTCGCTGGCATTTATCTCTTCTTCGAAGTGCACGAATGAAGAAAGCTATCTGATGCAGAAGCTTGCCCGAGCGGTGATCGGGACCAATAACATGGATAACTGCTCGCGCTACTGCCAGGCACCGGCGACCATGGGTCTGTTCCGTACGGTTGGTTACGGCGGCGATGCCGGATCGATCACGGATATCGGGCAGGCGGGCCTGGTGCTGATCATTGGCAGCAATACGGCCGAGAGCCATCCGGTGTTGGCCACACGCGTCAAGCGAGCTCATAAGATGCACGGCCAGAAGCTGATTGTCGCTGACCTTCGGGAACATGAAATGGCAGCGCGCGCGGATGTGTTTTTCCGTCCGAGCCCCGGCACCGATCTAATCTGGCTGTCGGCAGTGACCAAATACATATTCGACAATGGACTCGCCAATCAGAAATTCATCGATCAATGGGTCAACCAAGCAGAAGAGTTCAAGAAGAGCCTGGAATCGTTCACTCTTGAAATGGCCAGCGAACGGTGTGGCCTTCCCGTCGAAACGCTGACCAAGGTTGCCCATATGATCGCCGAGGCAGATGGTGTGTGCGTTCTCTGGGCGATGGGTGTGACGCAACACTCCATGGGTTCCGACACTTCGACTGCAATCTCAAATTTGCTGCTGGCGACCGGTAACTATATGCGTCCGGGAGCGGGCGCTTACCCTTTGCGCGGGCATAACAACGTGCAGGGAGCCAGTGACCACGGAGCCATGCCGAATTACTTTCCTGGTTACCAGGAAGTGGCCAATCCGGAGATTCGGGCCAAGTTTGAAAAAGCATGGAAGGTCTCCTTGCCGCCAAAGCCGGGACTCGATAACCACATGATGATCGACGCGATCCACGAAGGCAAACTCAAGGCTATGTACCTCTTCGGCGAAGAGATGAGCCTGGTGGATTCCAACGCCAACTTTGTGAGCGATGCTCTGTCGAAGCTTGACTTCTTTGTCGTGCAGGAAATCTTCTTCAGCGAGACTTGCCAATTTGCGGATGTGATTCTGCCCGCGAGTCCGAGCCTGGAGAAGGAGGGAACCTTCACCAGTACCGAGAGGCGCATTCAGCGTTTGTACCAGGCTCTTGAACCGCTCGGAGAGAGCCGGCCGGACTGGATCATTATCCAGGACATCGCCAACCGGCTGGGCGCAGGCTGGAAGTATGAGCACCCCTCGCAGATTTACGAAGAGATCGCCGCACTTACACCGCTGATGGCTGGCGTCAGCTACGAGCGCCTGGAAGGCTATAAGACGCTGCAGTGGCCCGTGGCTGAAGATGGCAGCGACCAGCCCCTGCTCTATACAAAGAAATTCAATTTTCCCGACGGAAAAGCCAGATTCTACCCTGTTCCATGGACAGAGCCAACGGATCAACCGAATGCGGAGTACGACCTCCATTTGAACAACGGACGCCTTTTGGAGCATTTCCATGAAGGCAACATGACGTATCGCACGGAGGGCATTCGCGAAAAGACCCCGTGCACCTTTGTGGAAGTATCGCCGCAACTCGCGGACGAGCGCGGTATCCAAACGGGCAGTTGGGTGCAGTTGACATCGCGTTACGGCAAGGTGCGTGCACAGGCCGTCATCACGACAAGGGTGCATGGAAGAGAGCTTTACATGCCCATGAACTCTACAGACGAGGCCGTTAATCGTCTTACCAGTAGCCACACGGACAAGGCCACTCACACCCCGGCTTATAAAGAGACATCCGTGCAGCTCCGGGTGTTGGGAGAGATCGGAGACGACCCGCTCCCACGCACGAACTCCCGTCACGGGCATCCGACGCCTCAGACGGGCGTCGAGGTTGAACGTAAGTGGAAGCGCAAGGATTATCGCCAACCGGGCGAGCACCTGGTTCAAATCCAGATCGCACGGCCATGACCGCAAGGAAGGAGAAGAAAGATGGCACGACCGATCCCTCTTGATTTACCTCCCCGCGATCCACGCGAGGAATTGCGTAGGCGCCTGGACCAGGCGCCGCTCGAACACGCCGAGGCCTTGCTCGATTCTTACGAGCTACTCGGAAAGCTGCATGAACATGGAGTGTTTGAGTTGTTACGCGGAGCACTGGGAGCAAGCGACAAGCTGATTGAGACGGCTGTTGACGCCGCAAAGTCTGACGATGCGATCCGCGCAATCCGCAACGCCATCATCCTTGGCAAGATCCTGGGGGCCATCAATCCCGACGTGCTGCAGAGTGTTGCCGTTGCAGTCGGCGAGACATTGGGATGTTATGAGAAGCCGATTATTGAGCCGCCAGCACTTTTCTCGCTTTTGTTCCAGTTTACGCACAAGGAATTGCGGCGAAGCATGGCGCTCTTGAATAAGTTCCTGGAAAGTCTTGGCAATCAAATCAAGCTGAGCGGCGGCTGCAAGTAGGCACGCATCCAGCCATGAAAGTAGCCGTGGAGGAGTATATGTCGAACGCGAATCGTTGGGGTATCGCGGTAGCGGGATTCCTGATGCAAATGGCTCTCGGTGCGGTTTACGCATGGAGCGTTTTCCGGACCCCGCTTGTAAGACAATTTCACTGGTCAATCGAAGAAGTAACTTTTACGTTCACGGTCTCCATTTTTGTCCTTGGAGTCGCCTGCTTCTTTGGCGGCCTATGGCTGAATCGAAAGGGGCCGCGGGTCGTCGCGCTCACAGGGGGATTCCTCTACGGTCTCGGTGTCTTTCTCGCAAGTTTCTCTGCCAACAAGCTGTGGTGGCTTTATCTGAGTTATGGAGTTATCGGGGGAATCGGGGTTGGATTTGCCTATATCGTTCCTATTGCGGTCCTAGTGAAGTGGTTTCCCGATCGCAGGGGTCTGATCACTGGCATTGCCGTTGGCGGGTTCGGCGCAGGTGCCCTGGTAACCGCACCCGTAGCCACTCGTCTTATTCAGAGTGTGGGCGTTCTTCACACATTCGCTTATCTCGGCGTTGCCTATCTTGTGGTTACCATGGGCGCGGGCTATTTCATGCAAAATCCGCCTGCCGGGTGGAAGCCGGAAGGCTGGGTTCCGAGCGTGACCCAGACCACCCAACGTGCGGTACAGGATTTTACGCTCGGTGGCGCCTTGAAAACATGGCAGTGGTGGGCGTTGTGGTTGCTCCTGTTTCTGAACACATCGGCAGGTATCTCGATCATCTCGCAGGAATCTCCAATGTTTCAGGAAATCGGCAGGGCAAGCGCAATCGTGGCTGCCGGAATGGTTGGAATCGCCAGCATCGGCAACGCCCTGGGCCGTGTCTTCTGGGCCTGGGTTTCGGATGCAATCACCAGGCGATGGACATTCGTAACCATGTTTCTGTTGCAGGTGGGCCTCTTCTGGGTGCTGCCTGGTATCGCTTCCGCGACCATCCTTACGGTTTTGTCGTTCATTATCCTGATGTGCTACGGGGGCGGATTCGGCACCATGCCGGCCTTTGCTGCGGACTACTTCGGTTCGAAGAACGTGGGCCCCATTTACGGACTTATGCTGACAGCGTGGGGATCCGCCAGCGCATTCGGGCCACTGCTCATCGCTCATATGCGGCAGAGCGACGGATCCTATACGGGCGGCCTCCATGTGATTGCAGGCATCATGGCCGTATCAACTCTTCTTCCCATCCTGGTCTCGGCGCCCAAACCTCGTACTGCAGCCGTTGCGGAGCCGAGTCACGCCGTCACTGCCCTGCATTCCAGATAGCTTGCGTGGATTGAAGAGACAGACGAAATCGATCGACAACGGCATGACTCCGAGACAGATATAACTCTGATTGAACCAACAATGAAGTAACGAATCTGATGTTCACATCTGCTCGCGGGGGAGCACTGCCTGGAATCACGGAGGACAATGAAGAATTTCAAGGAACTATCTGAACGCGAAATTCTCGCACTGGCCATTTCTCTCGAAGAGGAGGATGAGCGCGTGTACGCGGACTTTTTCGATGGGCTGCGCCAGGACTATGCAGGGTCAGCCGCGGTGTTCGAAAGCATGCGACAGGAAGAGTCGGAACACCGCCGTCGTCTAATCGAACTCTACCAGCAGAAGTTTGGTGAGCACATACCGCTCATTCGTCGCCAGGACGTGAAGGGATTCGTTCAGCGCACACCGGTTTGGCTGATCCGTCCACTGGGGCTCGACACAGTGCGCAAGCAGGCAAGCGCCATTGAAGTCGAAACTCGCAGGTTCTATGAACTGGCTGCCGCGCGCGCGCAGGATGCCAGCATCCGCCAACTTCTCGATGATCTCGCACAGGAGGAACGCACGCACGAAGATCGAGCCCAGGAGCTGACGGAAGAGAAGCTGCGTCCGGACGTGAAGGAAGATGAGGAAAAGGCGCGCCGTCGGCTGTTCGTACTGCAAATCGTGCAGCCCGGCCTGGCTGGTTTGATGGATGGTTCAGTTTCCACTTTGGCACCCGTCTTTGCGGCGGCCATGGCTACGATGAACAGCTGGGACGCGTTCCTGGTCGGAATGGCTGCGTCGTTAGGAGCCGGCATCAGCATGGGTTTTGCAGAAGCGCTATCCGATGACGGGAGCCTTACAGGACGCGGACACCCGTGGATACGAGGTCTTATTTGCGGTGCCATGACGACGCTGGGAGGCATTGGTCATACGCTCCCGTTCCTCATTCCGGGGTTTCACCTTGCCTTGGGGATTGCAATGGTCGTCGTTCTCGTGGAACTCGGCGTTATCACATGGGTGCGACACCGGTTCATGGATACGCCAGTGTTCTCCGCCGCTCTGCAAGTTGGCCTTGGCGGAGCTCTCGTGTTCCTTACGGGCATCCTCATCGGAAGATCATGACAACTGTCCAAGAACGCTGGTTTCTATTGGACTGCCTCACACCAAGAGATGCAAGATGTCTTGAATTATCGTGCAGTTCCAACGGGACCGTTTGAAATGATCCACGGGGCATTGTGTTTTGAATGCGGTGAGCGAGTTGTGACATATGAATGTGTACTGTTGCTGACATGGAGAGCAGAGGAGAGGCGCGAATTAGCTTTCTGCTTTGACCCGATTCGTCACTCCATGTCGGCCATTCGACAGCCGCAGGGAAACCCGGTTCGGTTTGCGCCTATAAATGGTGATTCCAAAAGAGAAACCAAATGGCATAGATCGTGCAAAGGCTAGTGTAGGCAACGCCAATCATGCCGCAAAGCCGACGAAAGCCATCGACCCCGATCGATACAGCAGGGAGTGCAAAGGAACAGCATGTGGATCGTTAAAATTGCTCTCAATCGACCGTACACATTTATCGTTCTCGCGCTGTTGATTTTGATCGCGGCGCCCGTGGTCATTCTTCGCACGCCCACCGACATATTTCCCAACATCAATATTCCGGTGGTTTCGGTCGCCTGGACATATACGGGCCTCAATCCTGAAGAGCTTGAAGGCCGTTTGACCTCGCCGTACGAGAAGGCACTCACCACACTGGTCGACAATATCCAGCATATCGAGTCGACGACATATAACGGCGAAGCGATCGTGAGGATATATCTGCAGCCCGGAGCATCGCTCGATACTGCCAACGCTCAGGTCACGGCGGCATCGCAGACTCTCTTGCGGCAGCTGCCTCCGGGCACTCTGCCCCCGCTGATCATCAACTTCTCGGCATCCAGCGTGCCCATCCTGCAGCTCGGTATTTCAGGTGAGGGCTTGTCGGAATCGCAATTGAACGACTACGCGACGAACTTCGTCCGCACACAACTTATCACCGTACCCGGTGCTGTGGTGCCGTTGCCGTATGGCGGCAAGCAACGGCAGGTTAGCGTCAACATGGACCAGGATGCGATGCAGTCCAAGGGTGTCGCTCCGGCCGACATCCTGGCCGCGCTGGCGCGGCAGAGCGTCGTGATGCCATCGGGCACGATCAAGATCGGCCAGTCGGAATACGACGTCCGGACCAATGGCGCGCCGCGCACGGTGGCTGCGCTGGCGAATATCCCTCTGAAGCAGGTCAACGGCACAACTATCTATCTGCGCGATGTTGCCAGCGTCAGCGACGGATTTCAGGTGCAGACCAACGTCGTGCGCCAGGACGGGCATCGCGGCGTCCTGATCTCGGTTCTGAAGAACGGCAATGCCTCGACGCTGGACGTGGTAAAGGGCATCCGTGGGATTTTGCCACGCGTGGCGAGCACAGTCCCGCCACAACTGAAGATGACCCCGCTCTCGGACCAGAGTATCTTCGTCCGCGCTGCTGTGCAGGGAGTCATCCGCGAGGCCATCATTGCAGCAGCATTGACGGCGGTGATGATCCTTGTCTTCCTAGGCAGTTGGAGATCGACCCTGATCATCGCGATCTCGATTCCGCTATCGATTCTTTCGTCGGTTATTATTCTTGGCTTGATTGGCGAAACCATCAATACCATGACGCTCGGCGGCCTGGCGCTGGCTGTGGGTATTCTGGTCGACGATGCCACCGTCACGATCGAAAACATTGAGCGCTTCCTTGAGCAAGGCCAAGGCCTACGCGAGGCTATTCTCGAGGGTGCATCGCAGATCTCGGTGCCTGCACTGGTCTCGACGCTCTGTATCTGCATTGTGTTCCTGCCGATGTTTTTCCTCGGTGGCGTAGCGCGCTATCTTTTTGTGCCACTCGCGGAGGCGGTCGTCTTTGCCATGCTGGCCAGCTACCTTTTGAGCCGAACCCTAGTCCCCACGCTGGCTATGTATTTGCTGCGCGCGAACGAACATGGCGCAGCCACCGCGAGGGGGCTCTTCGCTCGCTTTCATCGGGGCTTTGAACGGATTTTTGAGCACGTGCGCGAGCGGTACCATTCGTTGCTGCAGGGGCTCGTATTCCGCCGTCGCCTGTTCATTCCTTCGTTCCTGGGGTTTTGTCTGGCCGCTTTCGTTCTTCTTCCGTTTCTTGGCGAAGACTTTTTTCCTCAGACTGACAGCGGACAGTTCATTCTTCATGTCCGCGGCCCTTCGGGGATCCGAGTTGAAGAAACCGCACGCTTGTTCGATCTGGTCGAGGGCGAGATACGCAAAGAGATACCAGCCTCGCAGATCGATAACATTCTGGACAACATAGGATTACCTTATAGCACCCTGAACACTCAGCACATGACCAACGGCACCCTCGGCGCTGGGGATGGCGACATTCTGGTGACGCTCAAGCCGAATCACGGGTCCACGACGGACTATGTGCGCGCTCTGAGGCGTAATCTACCTCGCATGTTTCCCGCAGCGACGTTTTACACGCTGCCAGCCGATATCACGACGCAGATTCTCAACTTCGGATTGCCGGCGCCCATAGACGTCCAGATTGAAGGAAGCGATGCGAACGCAAGTAAGGCCCAGGCAGACAAGCTTCTCACTCAACTCCGCGATGTTCCCGGCCTCACCGACCTTCGCATTCAGCAGCCATTCGACTATCCCACACTTCAGGTGAACGTGGACCGCACCAAGGCCGCACAGGGCGGGTACACGCAGCAGGACGTTTCAGCGAGCATCCTCAACACGCTGAGCGGCAGCTTCCAGGTAACGCCTATGTTCTTTCTCAACTGGAACAATATGGTGAATTACAACATTGTGGCGCAGACGCCGCAGTACAAGATGGATACGATGCAGGATCTCCAAAACATTCCAATCAACCGTGCGACCAGCAGCGCGGCCCCATCCAACCCACCAGGAAACCCCGAGATCCTCAGCGACCTTGCCAGCGTAAATCGCGGGCATGAGATGGAAGTCGTGAACCACTATAACATCCGGCGCGTGGTGGATGTGTATGCAAACGTGCAGGACCGCGACCTGGGCGCAGTGAGCCGGCAAATTGCAAAGATTCTCGATGGCAATACCAAGTCCTTGCCCCGCGGCACGTTTGTCGCACTGAAGGGCCAGGCCGACACGATGCGCAGCTCATACGCCGACTTGCTCGGCGGCCTGGTGTTTTCCATTGTTCTGGTTTACCTGCTCATCGTGATCAACTTCCAGAGCTGGACCGATCCATTCATCATCATCACCGCGCTGCCCGCGGCGCTGGCCGGCATCGTGCTGTTTCTTTTTCTCACGCGCACTACACTGTCTGTGCCCGCGTTGATGGGAGCCATTATGTGCATGGGCGTAGCTACGGCCAACAGCATCCTTCTTGTCTCATTTGCCACCGATCGTCTCGAAGAGCATGGTAATGCGATCCGCGCGGCCATCGAGGCTGGTACTACGCGCTTCCGCCCGGTCATCATGACTGCACTGGCCATGATCATCGGTATGGTACCGATGGCGCTTGGACTGGGAGACGGCGGCGAACAGAATGCGCCACTGGGCCGCGCTGTGATCGGCGGACTGCTTTGTGCAACCGTCGCAACATTGCTCTTCGTTCCAAGTGTCTTCGCATTGATTCACGGTTCGGAAAAGAGCGAACGGGCTCGCATGGAGAAGCGGCTTGTGGAGGAACACGCATGAACAGCGGCGATGGAACAATTGAGGTCAGAGAGCTCGCATCCGGGCATGAGCAAGCGACAGCGTCGGCCCGACGTCCGGTTACGCTCCCCGACGGCGGAGAGACAATGGACACTGAGAAGCCCGCTCGAGTTTCGGGAGGCCGTCGCACTGTAGGTATCGTCTGCGCAGTTGCACTGCTCGCCGCAATTGCCTGGGGCCTGCATGTGCGCGCAGCAAATGAGGCGGCAGTAGCTCACGCGACGCAAGACGCCGCCATCCTGTCTGTGAAAGTGGTGCATCCCGTGGAGGGGTCGAAGGCTGACGACCTCGCACTTCCTGGCAGCGTGGAAGCGTTCACCGATACGCCCATCTACTCGCGCACCAATGGCTACCTGAAGAAGTGGTACTTCGACATCGGCTCGCGTGTGCGAAAGGGAGACCTGCTGGCAGAGATCGAAACCCCTGAGGTCGATCAGCAACTCGACCAGTCGCGTGCCGAATTGGAGCGCATGCAGGCCAACGCAGACCTGGCCGGCGTGACCAGCAACCGCTGGCAAGCGCTGCTGGCCAAGCACGCCGTCTCGCAACAGGAGGCGGACCAGACCCGCGCTAATTACATCGCCGCGCAGGCCGCTGTCGACGCAAGCAGGGCCAACGTAAGACGTCTCGAACAACTTCAGAGCTACGAACGCATCGTTGCGCCCTTCGATGGCGTCATTACCGCGCGCAACACAGACATCGGGGACCTCATCGACGCTGGCTCAGGGTCGGCCAATCCGCGCGAATTGTTTCACATGGATGCAACCGGCAAGCTGCGCATCTATGTTGCGGTTCCCGAAGTCTACTCCGACTCGATCCATGACGGCGACAACGCTACGCTGACACAGGACACCAATCCAGACGTGAAGATTCCCGGCGCAATTGTGCGCAACGCTAACGCCATCGATCACTCGACGCGCACTCTCAATGTAGAGGTCGATGTTGACAACGCAAAGGGCGTGTTGCGTCCCGGAGCTTATGTCTTCGTCCACTTTCATCTGCCAGCGCTTGGAAATACCGTTACGATCCCTTCCAACGCATTGCTGTTTCGCTCCGAGGGCCTTCGCGTCGGTGTCGTCCGCGGTGACCGCGTCCAACTCTCGCCAGTCACAATCGGTCACGATTTCGGGAATTCGGTCGAGATCACATCAGGTCTGACGGCCGCTGACGAAGTCATCCTCGATCCCTCCGATTCACTGGCCAGCGGCATAGAAGTGCACCCGCAGGCTGTCGGTGCGGGAGGCCAGTCATGATCGATACCCACACTAGGCGCGTAGGCATCCCTCTGCTCCTGGCGGGGCTGAGCATCGCAATCTCGGGGTGCCGCGTCGGGCCCGACTACCTGCGCCCCACGGTTCCAACGGCGCCGGCATTCAAAGAGTCGCTGCCCGAAAACTTCAAGTCCGAGGACGGATGGAAGCCTTCGCAGCCCAGCGACGCACAAATCAAAGGCGACTGGTGGACGCTCTTCGACGATCCTCAACTCAACACACTCGAAGCGCAGATCGATCCGTCCAACCAGACGCTGAAACAGGCGGAGGCGAATTTTCGCGCCGCACGCGCAGCGATCCGCTTCAACCGCGCGTCTGAGGCGCCTATGATCGGAGTCGCGCCCAGCGTCGGCGCCGTCCGAGACTCCAACAACCAGCCTTATCTGAATATCTCAGGGGCCAACACTGGCGAAGGTGACTTCACTCTCCCATTCGACTTGAACTATGAGATCGACCTCTGGGGACGCGTCCGCCGCACAGTCGCGCAAGCTCGCGAACAGGCACAGGCGTCGGCTGCGGATCTTGAGACTTCGCGGCTTTCGCTGCATGCCGAGCTGGCGGTTGACTACTTCGATCTGCGCTCGGCCGACGCCCAGCGCAAGCTTCTCGACGACACAGTCAAGGTCTTCCAAAGCGCTCTGCAGCTCACTGAGGACCGCTACAACGGGGGCGCTTCGCCGCTTTCTGACGTGACGCAGGCACGCACGCAACTCCAGGCAGCGCAGGTGCAGGCAACCGAAGTCGATATTCAGCGCGCCATGTACGAACACGCAATCGCCGTCCTCATCGGCAGGCCGGCGGCGGTGTTCACTCTGCCGCCGGATCCGATCACGGCCGACCCGCCTACGATTCCGGCTATCCCCGGTATGCTTCCGTCACAGTTACTGGAGCGCCGTCCCGATATCGCCTCATACGAGCGGAACATGGCTGTAGCCAACGAACAGATCGGAATCGCCAAGACGGCCTACTATCCCACGCTATCGCTCTCGGCCGTGGCCGGCTTCGCTGGCACATCTGCGCTCAACTGGTTTTCATGGCCAAGCAGTTTCTTCGCAATCGGTCCTACTCTGTCTCAGACCGTCTTTGATCATGGCCGCCGGCGCGCCACCTCCGACATTGCCCTGGCGCAGTACGACAGCACTGTTGCCGCCTACCGGCAGACCACGCTTACCGCGTTCCAGCAGGTTGAGGACAATCTGAATGCTTTGCACAACCTGGAGATTGAAGCGCGTCAGCAGCACGACGCCACGGCCTCGGCGCAGCAATCTCTCGACCTCTTCAATACCCGCTATGAGGATGGTGTCGATACCTATCTCCAGGTGATTACCTGGCAAACTGCGCTGCTCCAAAACCAGCGCAACGACATTGAAATCATGCAGCGACGCTTCGAAGCCAGCGTATTGCTGGTCAAGGCTCTTGGAGGCGGCTGGGATGTATCACAGCTCCCGCAGCGACTCTGAAAGCGGATTGCCTCTTATGAAACGACATCGCAGTAAGTTGTTTGAATCATCAACCCGAACAATCAACCTTGTATTTGTGGAGAGATTTCTATGAGTGAAACCCAAACCATCACTGCCGCAGCCTCAGGAACAATTACCTTTGGAGGCGACCTCACCGTCAATCGACTTGGCTACGGAGCCATGCGCATTACAGGCCCAGGCATCTGGGGCCCTCCTGCAGACAAGGCGGCGTCAATTGCAACTTTGAAGCGGGCACTAGAACTTGACGTTAACCTTATCGACACAGCAGACTCTTACGGACCTGGTATCTCGGAAGAGTTGATCGCCAAGGCGCTCTTTCCATACCCCACCGGCCTGGTTATCGCGACCAAAGGCGGATGGGAGCGCCCTGGCCCCAACCAATGGACACACAATGCCAGTCCCACACACCTCACTGCAGCGCTGGAGGGCAGCCTCAAGCGTTTGCGTCTGGACAGAATCGATATCTACCAACTCCACGCACCCGACAATGCTGTCTCTTTCGAGGCATCGGTTGAAACGCTGGCCAAGCTGCGCGAGCAGGGCAAAATCCGCCATGTCGCACTCTCCAACGTCACGCGCGAGCACGTCGAACGCGCTCGCAGAATCGTGCCCATTGTCTCCGTGCAGAATCGCTACAGCTTTGCCGACCGCGAGTCCGACTTCATCGTCGATTACTGCGCGGAGAATGGCATCGCCTTCCTGCCATGGGCTCCGCTCGGTCAGGGAAGAAAAGCGGATGATGCGATCGAGAAAGTCGCCAAAGAACTCGATGCTACGCCGTTACAAGTCGCATTGGCCTGGTTGCTCAAGAGGGCCAAGGTGATTCTGCCGATCCCTGGAACATCCTCGGCTTCGCATCTGGATGAAAATGTTGCGGCAGCAGGGCTGGAGTTGCCGCAGGCAGCGTACGACAACCTTTCCGCAGTGAGCCATCCGCCGGCAAGCCTGCGCGGCTAATCGGTTGACAGATTGCCAGCGCATAGAAGGTCAATAAGCCTGACTTGCCTGCGGCAAGAATCGCCCACTGGTACATTGGATCGAGCAGGCTACCAGCGCGACTCTCGTCGCCTCTTGATCCGTACCATCGCGAAGGAGCCTGAAATGAATGAACGGCAGAATGCCCCTTCAACGAGTGTCTCGAGAACTGTGACCGTTGATGCGGACCAGACGAGATACCTCCAGAAGATCTCGGTCGGTCCGCATCTTCTTCCGGCGGATGAACTGAGCGATGTCGGTGGAACCGACGCAGGCCCCAACGCATACGAGTTGCTACTGGCCGCTCTTGGAGCATGTATCGGTATAACTCTCCGAATGTACGCCGATCGGAAACAATGGCCTCTTCAGACAGTGCACGTTGATCTGTCACATAGAAAGATCCCGATTGAAGAGGGCGAAGAGAGCGGCGCCAAATCCGGCATGGTCGATCAAATCGTCGTGGGTCTCTCCGTCACCGGGAATCTATCCGAAGAACAGAGAAACAGGCTGCTGGAAATCGCCGAAAAATGTCCGGTTCATCGGACTCTGGTTTCCGAGGTCCAGATTCAAACTAGATTGACAGAGCCCAGTTAATCGCCGGAGTGAATGAGGCCTCAACTCGGACTATATGTAGTTTGCATTGCGGGTTACGAAGGAGCGACTGGCATCGGGGAACTCTCTGACGCTGGCTTGTCTGGCATGAGCTCGAAGCAGAGTAGGTGTAAGAAAAAGAGAAGCATGATCGGTTTGCTGACTATGCTTCTCTTTTTGTTTTTGAGCGAGAACTCGTGCGTTCAGGCGGGAAGTTCCATGGAACTCGGGAAACCGTGCTGCGCGCGGCCCAGGTCGCTCTCGTACTTTACCGTGGTCTTGTAGAGTTCGTAGCGCCCGTCGTTGAACTGGCGGCCATGCTCGCGCAGGGCGGCCATCTGTTCTTCGGCGAGCGGTTTGAAGTCACGAAGAATCTCCAAATTCTGGTCAAGCACCTCCACGCTATTCATTCCCGAAACGGTGGTGGAAACGCCGGGAACGCTCATTGCGTAAGAGAGCGCTTCGGTGGGCGTGAGCGCGCCACGAACGATCGATTCGCCGGAGCCGCTCATGCTCTTGATCGAGAAGACCGCCATGCTTTTCTGGACCGCCACCGGGAGCACGCTCCTCTCGAATGATCGGAAGCTGGGGTCGAAAAGATTGATCGGCATCTGCACGGTGTCGAAGTGGAAACCACGGTCGAGCATGTCGAGGTGGATGGAAGGATTCTTGTGTCCGGTGAAGCCGACGAAGCGGACCTTGCCTTGCTGCTTGGCAGCAGTCAGTGCTTCGAGGACTCCGTCCACCTGGTAAGCAAGTTCTGGATCGTTGTAGTAAATGACATCGTGAACTTGCCAAACGTCCACATGATCGGTCTGCAGGCGGGTGAGCGAGTCCTCGAGCATGCGCATGGCGACGTCCTTTTTGCGGCCGTAGGTGCAGACCCCGGTTACGAGAATAGCCTGGTTGCGTTTGCCTTTGAGAGCGATGCCGAGGCGCTCTTCGCCCGCGCCGCCCTGGTACTCCCAGGCGTTGTCGAAGAAGTTGATGCCGTGGTCGAGCGCTTTGGCGACCATGTCATTGACGACGTCTTGACTGAGAGCAGCACCGAGATGAAAGCCACCCATGCCCAGGATGGAGACCTGAAGTCCAGTGCTGCCCATCGGACGTTTTGGGACCTGGAAGCCGGGCATGGAAGAACTGCCATACTCGCCCTGAAAGTTGGGGATGATCGGGTTGGGAAGTGCTCTCACGGAGGCGTTGGCCTTCGGATGGATTTCCTGGGCGTGGGATGCGGGAGTTTCCAGCACCACGGCAGCGGTTGGCACCACGGAGGAGACACTGGTGACGGCGGCGGCCTGGAGGAAACGACGACGAGAGAGTTCAGGTTGCGTATTCACGGCCGGCGTCATGTTCATGTCGGAGCCAGCGAAATTCTTCTTCATGTACATTTCCTCTGAGAGCTGTTGCTGACCGAAGAGTCACACCAAGAGAGTGGGTCACGCTCAAGACGGGAATGGCCAGCCGGTGTTCTGGGTCTCGGCGACCAATTCCCTCGTTTCTATCTGCTGCATGTCAATTGGGAAGTCGTGGGCCATGCGCGCCTCGGGGTTGTCAAACTGCAAGGACACTTTATAGGGTTCGAAACGTCCGTCGGCGGCGTACCGTCTGGCGCGGTCGCGGAGCGCCTGCATCTCGGTCCCAGAGAGCGGCGTGAAGCCTTGTGCGACCTCCAAATTCTGCTTGAGAATATCCATGTCGGAGAAGCCGGTAATGGTGGTGGTGACAGGCAACGACATGGCATAACGCAGCATCTCCTGAGCGGTGAAAACGCCTTTCTTGACGGGTTCGGCCCGGCCGCAGATGGGCTTCATGCCAAGCGCCGCAATTCCGCGCTGTTTGAGTACAGGAAGAACCTTTTGCTCGAAGCTGAATTGGTGGAAGGTTCCATCGAAGGGGTTCAACGGCATCTGGACAGCGTCGAACGGGAAGCCCGTATTGAGCATGGCGAGGTGAACTTCGGGGTCCTTGTGGCCGGTGAAGCCGACAAAACGAACCTTGCCTTCTTTTTTGGCCTTCACCAGGGCTTCGGCCGCTCCGCCGGGGCGGATGAAGAGGTCAGGATCGTTCGCAAAGCCGACGCCGTGAATCTGCCAGAGGTCGATGTGGTCGGTTTGGAGCCGCCGCAGGCTTTGTTCGAGCATATCGGTTGCAAGCGTGCCGTCGCGGCCGTGGGTACAGACCTTGGTCATGAGGAAGGCCTTGTCGCGCCGCCCCTTAAGACCTTTGCCGAGCCAGTCCTCGGCCTTCCCGCGGCAATACTCCCAGCAACAGTCATAGAACGTGACACCGCCGTCCAAAGCCGTATGGACAAGTTCGACCGCGGTCTTTTCGTCCTTGGTCACACCGATATGATGTCCGCCGGAACCGAGAGCCGAGATCTCAACGTCGGTCTTGCCAAAACGCCTGAGCGGAATGCTACCTTTGGTTTCCATATCGCTCCGATGCACGATCGCGATTACTTCGTTGCCACCGCGACTGCTGCTGGATTGGCCTCATAAGCGTCCATCACGCGAGCGGAGTAAACTAGCGCAGCGCCCGCGTTAATGGCGATCGCCACCCCGAGAGATTCAGCGATTTCTTCTCTGGACGCGTCGTGTTTTATTGCCGCCTCCGTATGGACCGTGATGCAGCCGTCACATCGTAAAGTCACTGCAACGGCCAGCGCTATCAGCTCTCGGGTTTTAGCGTCGAGGTGGTTCGTCTTGGTTCCAGCGGCGCTCAAAGTGATGTAGCCCTTCATGGTCTCCGGACTCAGCCGTGCGATCTTACCAATCGTCTCCAGCAGCTGTTGACGATACTCATTCCAATCCACCATCATCTTGATCGTCTCCTTTACGAATTTTGGTGACAGGGGCCTCGATAGCAACTTGCTGAAATCGCTGAGTAGTTTGCGAGATCATTTCAGCTGCCCGATCCCTATCACGGCTTGCGCCTTAACCAGGTTTTAGCCGAGCCGGCGAGAGTGATCACCGCGATACCCAGCATGTTGGTAATAGAAGATCCAGAGATGAAGACTACACGTTTACTAACCTCCCTTTTTACTCCCGGGAGCCTGACCCCGGAGGACGCGGAAACAGCGTGGGTTGATTCGGGGTCGCAGCAATGAAAAGCAGGCCTCCCGTCATCGCCGCGTTCTTCAGGAATTGGAGAAGCTGCGGGATATACGCCGGGGTGCTCACCACTTGCCAGAAGCCATGGCCCACGAGCGTCGCCGGAACCAGGAAGGCAATCACGGCAATTGCCGCGATCCGGGGATAGATACCTAGCATCAATCCAAAACCGCCAACGATCTCGATCGTTCTAGCTGCAAACATAAGCAGCGGCACAAGAGCCGCCGGGGCGCCATGCTCGGCGAGTTCTTTTGCAGGGAGACCCTGAGGGAGGATGCCAAAACCGTTGGCGAGAAAGACAACGGCCACTAAGACACGGGCTGCGGCAAGTGCATATCGTTGGATGGAATTCATTCAAGCCTCCTCGGTCGGAGTTGATCCTTTGTTGCAAAGAACATCCGGCTACATTTTGCAATCCACTGCTCAAATGCCGGTTAGAAGGGTCAAAAGCGATAGGTCAATCCAACATTACCGGCAATGGGTCTTCGGTTGTCGGTCAGCCCATTTGAGAATCCACCAGGCTCGAATCCGGCGACATCGAAAGCGGCGATAAGGGGCCGAGCCAGCGCTCTGGGATCCTCGATATCGCTCTGATTGTCCAGGCAGCACGCCTCACCTGTGCCTGCCCGGTCGATCGTCGTCACTGAGAGTTCGGGAAGGACGAATCACGAATCTGCTCGTAAAAATTACTCCGCCGATAGTTGCGAATGAAATGCGAGCAAATGTCCTCGTTGCACGTGCCCTCGGTTGTCAGAGTTTTGTGCCCAACGCCGCCAAGAAAGGCCATTGCAATCTCCTGCTTGAAGTTCACGCGGGGAAATCGAACCACCACGCTCTCCCTTACGCTCCGGGGAAACTGATCATAGCCGATCCCCAGCACATCGAGTCCGACACCGTTGTACAAGAGCTCGACCTCGATCGGCTTATACGCAACGATACCAGGCGTCGTGTGGAGAGAGATTGCATCCCACGCCACTTGAATGCGGGCAGCGGGGACGTCGTGGTGCTCAAGAAATTGCCGAACCGCGTTAGCGCCGTCAACCTCAAATCGGTCATCTACGCTGCTAAATCGCTCCAGCAAACCGAAATCGTGAAATGCTGCGCAGATAAACAGCAGCTCCATATCGAAATTCTGTTTTGTCTCCCGTCCCATCTCATTGGCCCAGAAAAAGACCCGATGTGAATGGTTAAAGAGCAGGGGCGTGCTGAACTCATGAAGAAGTCCCGTCGCTTCTCTAGTCAGTTGCGTATCCGGAACGCCGGCCTCGACCTTCTGGTACTTCAATGCGGGAGTTGGGACCGGTATAACAATTTTCGGCGGTCGAAATGTAGGTCGCTGGTCTGCCGTTTGTTCGTCCGCAGTTTCGACTCCGGAAGTGCCTGGCGGGATTTTTGCAGTCATTGTGCTCATAGTTTCGTCTCCTGATGACCTCGCTTTGTGCGTGTTGAACGTTGATGGGTTGAATCCGGCGCTAGAACCCGTAGAGCCTGGAACAGACGACGCCATTTTGCAGAAACTCGCAAAGTACTTCCGAACGTCTTTGGCACAGTTGTTAGTTCTCAGATGCCAAACGGATTTAGACTTAGAGAGAACATAATTCCATCGTGCTTCCGGTTGCTCCGATTTTGGGGACTAGCATGAAACTTGCGCGAGGAGTCTGACCCGTTTTCTCAGCACGCGGCAAGCCAAGGCCAAGTAGTGAAGGCGTGTGAAAGTATGAAAATTGCTTTCATCAGGTCACTTGCCCCTGCGGATTTCCGAGCCGGCAGGCGTCGTCTCCAGGTCATTTGCGTCTCAAGACGGGGTGGGATCCGGAATAGGCGTGATAACGTGGAGTCTTGTTATGCACGAATTCCTTCAATTCGATCCTTGCGCGCATGAGCCTTGACTTGACCGCCGGCTCCGAAATGCCAAGGTATCGCGCAATCTCTTTGGTCGATAGCTCACCCGTCTGTTGAAGCTCAAGTACCCTCCGTGATCCAGGTCTGAGCCGCAGCATTGCTCCACTGAGCATACTTGCCCTCTGCTGTCGTGCGTAGTGCTGCTCGGGATTATCTCGATGATCTCTGATCTCCCACGTCTCAGATTGAGCAAATTCGTTGAGGCTATTATGGATGGCAGATATCGAGGATCCTTTTCTCTTTCGCAATAGCATAAGGGCCGTGTTGATCGCAATCCTCGTAAGCCACGTCGAGAAGCTCGCTCTGGATTCGAATCCGTGAAGGTGAACAAAGGCTCTCATCAAGGATTCCTGGAGCACGTCTTCTGCATCTTGCCAATTGTTGGTTATTCGATAGATCTTATGCAACACGCGCCTGGAATGGCGCTTGCTAAGTTCAACAAAGGCAGATGAGTCCCCGGACCGGGCCACAGCAACCAACATCGCGTCGTCCGCGGAATCCGCTTCCTTCCATTGGGTGACAGTATCAAGCCCTGATACAAATGATTTCACTGTGATAGCTCCTTTCGTGTAGCGGTTTGCGTCTGATTCTTCGCGATGCAGGGAATGAAAGATATTGAATGGTGACGATGAGCAGCCTTATCGCTAACTCGGCTGCGGCCTTACCGCCGGCATTCAAGATGCTCGGGCAAGACGCAGAGACCAATTGAATCCATCTAAGTGCCTATTAGCGCACTCGGTCGAGCCGGGATAATCTCCCACGCCTGAGGCACCTCTTTAAATGGATTGAAGCCGCTAACGGTCTTTGACAATCTCTTCAGTGCCTGGTCCCGAGCCAATTCGATATCGCGCTGCCTGCAACCTAGCAGGGCTGCGCAGTCTTCATCGGACTGCCTCTCGAGAAGCGACACGACGAGGACAAACCGCTCGAACGCGCCGAGTGCGAAGATGGCGCCAATTGAGTTGTTTTTGGCTGGCGTTGAATGCCACTGAATACCGTTCAACGACTGACGATTAGGTTGCTCCGGCACAGGGTTAACAAGCTTGATTGCACGTTTGATAATTGCGCGGCGAGCCCATAAGCGCGCCCACTCCATGAAGACATCTATTCCATGCAGGCATTCATCCAACGCGCCGACAAAGCACTGTTCTGCCTTCTCCGGATCTGCGGTTAGAAGAATAGACAGCAGAAAAAGGCTATGCATCTCCTCGTTGTATATCTCGATGAAGCCCGCCGCGGTCGCATATCTTATGGTTCTTTCACCATTGATGTACTTTTTCCTGAACATAATCACTCCATGCATTGCTTACACGCCATGCGCCGATTGTGTCGAAAATGACCCCCAATTCGAGGCAATAAAGCAATGAACGTGGTCTGAATGGTCCACGCCTTTGATCAGGCAACTAGTACCCTTGAAGGCTTCGATGGGGCCTGCGAACTTTCATCTACCGAAAAAACAGTGATGATTCCAGCCCTATGCACCGCGGCAGGGTACGGTCTGCTGCGGCGCGACCCGACGGTCGTGGAAATTCGAATTGCATTTTCGTCTGCGATTGGGTTGGTGCAACCGCAGCGTACCAACACATCGTTTGTTGTGTCCTCGATCCTGGCACCGGGTCTATGGAATTCGCGGATTGCCTTCGCGAGAACTTTGGCAAGGAGAAAGCGATTTGAGACTTGCGTCATAGCACCAAAAACAAGATCCGAACGCATTTGAGCCCCCGAGAGAGCCAAAGATTTGTCTTCGCCCTTGATGGGCGTTCAGCATTTGTCGTGCCAAATGATGATGTAGCGGACTATCTGGAAATCTATCCGCATTTACGAGCTTCATTCGTGCAGTTGTCCTAGGCCGCCTTCACGTTTCGCTCGGATTGGGAGTCGAACTCTCGACACTGGGCGCAAATTCCCGACACGCGTTCCTCCTTCTGCAAGCGATTCAATGAGAGGAGTGTCTATCTGAAATGGGTCTATCAACGAGCTTCGGAGTGTTTTCTGGAATTGCTGCGAACTCTAAGAACGCTGTCCCTTTCCATCTACATGACCGTGATGGTGACCTCGGCCGTCGCGGGTACGACATGCTGATACTGGCATGGTGGAACCAGTGTCGGCAGCCCGACAGATACAACGATGAAGCCTTGGTAAGGGTAAGCGAATAGCAATCGCCCAGGATCAGATCCTCCCTACCAAATGTCTGTAAATCAAAAAGGTGAGTTCTAGAGATTATGCGGAAGTGCTTAATCCGAATGGGATGGAATTCGGATTGCAATAGGAGATATGCGCGGATTTTCCGAGGTAGGCATTTCAGAGCAGCAAGAAGACAGAAGAGGTTGTATTCAGAGCTATTTGTGAACTGTCTTCCGCTGGCCGCGACAACGGATTGAGGTGCGCTCATGGTTGTTGACATCATCGACGTTCGCCGGGCCATTGAATGCGAGGAAGTTGTTCCGTACTTCCAACCTATCGTAGAAATGCGCACCGGCCGTTTGGCCGGTTTTGAAGTATTATCGCGCTGGCGACATTCTGAGTTTGGCCTGACCCTGCCGAAGAATTTCATCTCTCTGGCCGAGGAGAACGGATTGATCGGGCTACTCACTCAGCAGATACTGCGGAAAGCGCTCCTGTCGGCGCCTGTCCTGCCTGAGCCGCTTGTTCTGGCCGTAAACATTTCGCCGATCCAATTGCACGATATAGGCCTTCCCTCTCAGATTCGCAAGTCGGCTGAGGGAACGGGGTTCCCCCTGGAGCGGCTGATAATTGAGGTTACCGAAAGCGCCCTCATCGACAATGTGGCGCGGGCCAGAGAGATTGTCGCCGAGCTAAGAGCCATGGGATGCAGGTTGGCAGTTGACGACTTCGGCACTGGATATTCGAACTTGCAGCAGCTTGAGGAGTTGCCGTTTAGCGAATTGAAGATCGATCAGAGTTTCGTTGCAACGATGGCCAGCAAGCGCGAGAGCCGCAAGATTGTGGCCGCCGTCGTTGGCCTTGGAAAGAGTCTCGACATGGTGACTCTGGCCGAAGGCGTCGAGACCGAAGAACAGGCCGACATCCTCCTTTGGCTCGGTTGCGACCTGGGGCAGGGCTGGCTCTACGGGCATCCTTTGCCCGCCGATCGCATCCCCGGAATGGTTGGAGCGGCTGTGCGGACCCGCTCAATCCGAAAGCCCGCGCATGCGAATGAGCCCCTCTCCAGACTGGAGTCAATGCCGGCGCAACACTTGGCCCAATTGCAGGCAATCTACAGCGGTGCGCCTGTAGGCCTGTGCTTTATCGACAAGAATCTACGGTACGTCAGTCTCAACCAAAACCTCGCCGTTCAGAATGGCGCCTCCGTAGCAGCCCACATTGGTAGAAAAGTGCAGGAGATAATTCCTGGACTCTTCCCGCGAATTCTGCCCTACATATTGCGCGCATTGCAGGGGGAAGCAATCTCAGATGTCGAGGTTTCGAAGCCGTCCCACAAGCTTGGAGCGCCTGACCGGTGGTTTCTTGTGTCGTACCAGCCGGCCTTCGATGAAGCGCATGAAGTGGTCGGAGTTTCTGCCGCCATCATGGATATTACTGAACGAAAGCAAGCTGAGGAGGCCCTCCGTAGGTCCGAAGATCACTACCGGGAAATGGTTGAGAGCAATCCGCATTGCTGTCCGCAGTTCGACACTTCGTCAGTCTTTTGCCGAACAGTAGACAGCACACATCTCTGAAAAACCCCGTGCACTGATCCGAGAGTCTTCACCTCCAGGCATAGGACTGTGGTCTACCCCGCCAATTCATCGGAAATTGCTGAAGGAGAGGTGTGGGGGCGATGGCTGAACTTGCGGCAAGATCAGGGGCTATTGGTTCGCGGGATCTGCCGTTTGGCAGACTGATTGCTCAGTCAGGGGGTAACGAATCGGGGGTAGGAGAGCGACAGCATGAATGTTGGATTTATCGGTCTCGGGAGTATGGGAGCGGGGATGTCTCGCAACCTGCTTAAAGCAGGCCACGATCTGATCGTTTACAACCGCACGCGAAGCCGCGTCGAGGAAATGCAAAGCCTTGGAGCGAGAGTCGCCGATACCGTCTCTGAAGCAGCCGTTGGGGTGGAAGCGCTTATCACAATGCTGGCTGACGATCGCGCCGTTCAAGATGTGATCTTCGAATCTGGGCGTGTGTCGAATCTGGGCGTGTTATCAATTCGTTATCGGAGAGAGCGGTCCATATCTCAATGAGCACCATCAGTGTGGGTCTATCAAGCAGGCTTGCAAAGTCGCACGCGGAGAAACACCAGAACTATGTGGCCGCACCTGTTTTTGGGCGCCCAGAGGCTGCGGCTGCGGGTAGGCTGTTCATCGTGTCGGCGGGGGCAAGCGAACCGATCGAGAGATGTCGCAGCCTATTTGCAGCGATGGGGCAAAGAACATTCATGATCAGTGAAGACGCACCTGCTGCCAACTTAATCAAACTCAGCGGAAATTTCCTGACCACCGCCGTTATTGAAAGCCTCGCCGAGAGCTTTGCATTGGTACGGAAGGCCGGCGTCGACCCACTGAAGTTCCTAGAAGTGCTCACTGAGTCCATGTTCTCGGCTCCGGTGTACAAGACCTACGGCGCAATGATCGCTGCAGACAACTTTGAACCGGTAGGTTTCAAGTTGCCGCTTGGATTCAAGGGCAACCGACTGCTCCAGGCGGCGGCAGAGGAGGCGTCGGTTCCCATGCCGATGGTCAGCCTTATGCACGACCGATTTGTAGCTGCCCTGGCGCAAGGATTGGGAAACGCGGATTGGGCAGCCGTCGCACGAGTCGCCTATAAGAGTGCCGGTTTGTGAGCGCCGCAAACATCTACCGATTATGGAAGATGTTATGGGCAACATTACCGGACCAAAAGTCGCAATCCTGAATACGGACGGATTCGAGTAGGTTGAGATTCTGAAGCCGCGCGAGGCGCTCGATCGGGTGGGAGCCAAAACAAGTACCTCCTCGCATTCAACCGGGAGATTTCCCGGCTGTTGAGTCAGGTAAGGCATCCGTCAGGACGTGTCATGTCGATGAGACGCGTGGCTCGGGCAAGACAGCGAAACTTGTGCGGATCTTCGGCTCGCTGGCAAGCAGGCAGTGGTCAATCTGTTCTCTAAGGAGAACATATGTCACTACCGAAAGGCTTCGGCATCGATTGAGGACATTCGGACTCCGCCCCGGATTCCGTCTTTGTCCTCGAATATCACAGTTCGACGGCGCCAGTCAGAACCTGGTTTATGAAGTTGATCTCGAAGGGTTCTTTTACTTGCCTTCCGCCGGTTTTCTCCAGGCGCTTAAAGTGGGGCGTCGACATATGTTCTTCGAGCGCAGCATGAGTTTCCGATGTTTCGTAGAGAAAGAGACGTCCCCCGCAGTCTGAGTCGTAAAAGTCATAGACCTTACATCCTGGTTCGGAACGGGTGGGAGCTAACATGTCCTGTAGCAGCGCTCTAAGTTGGCCTTCCACTCCTGTACGCACCACAAAGCTACAAATCAAAGTCACTGCAGTCATGGCTGTTCCACCTCATTCTTTCAAATTGTCCTGGCGGTTATGGCATCAGGAGCTCCTTGTCGCCTGTTAGATCTGGATCAGCGCTATGCCTGATTCAGGATCGAGTTTCTTCTGAAGATGAATCGGACTCTCGGTCAAAATCAATTCGCATGTCGGACGCACGTAAGCCTCAAGGAGGTGCCCACCGTAGGCGGTCCCGTCCGAGCCTCCAACTACCACGTGCGCATGCACCTGCGGCTCTCCGTCCCTGAGAGTGACGTCGCCAATGAGGGAAAGAAGTTCCACTTGTTCGTCGAGAACGCAGGCCTCGTCATACTCCTTCGTCTCCCAGTTGAACCAACCGAGCTTCGCGTGAGAAAGGGCGCCGATGGCTTTGAAACTACTCCCCCCCAAGCGCCGCCCGTTCGCGAACTGTTGCAGCATGCTTGCGATCTCGTCGCCGGTCTCGAAGACTAGAACAAAGGTCTTCGGTTCATCCTCGATCTGTTTCCATCGCATGATATCTCCTCTTCCTAAACCAGAGGCAGGCCACGGCCCTTTAGGAAGTGCATAGGCGCGATGTCGTGCTCGTCACCGCGTCAGCTGACTACTCTTATTTGGAAATAACGCCTTGGTTTTCGTCGTAGCGATGTTCGTCCTTCGAGGATTTCTCTGCCGCCTTTTCGGCCAGGCGTTCCGTCCTCTGCTGCGCTGTAGTATCCGAGACGGTCTTATCTTCCAATTTCGTCTCTTGGGGATTCTCAAATTGTCTGGCCATGGTCATTCCTCCTGTTTTCAAAGTGACTGCAATCGCCATGCCAAACCGTTTCCGGCTCACAGAGCGCAAGAAGGACTACGAAACTACTACTTCAAAGCTGGATCGATCAACGTAAGATATGTCTCCGGATCAAATCGCTTCTGCATCGCCACCGGATCGACGGTGATCATCACTGCAAGCGTCGGGGACACATACGCGTCGAGAAGGTGTCCGGCACGCGTTGTTCCGTCCGGATCGCCCGCCACCATGTGGGCATGGGCCGCGGGCTTTCCTTCATAGAGCACAGTATCGCCGCTCATCCCGATCGCTTCGTGCTTGCCCGTTTGGGCTATAACGGCGCTAGTCATTTCTAGTATCTGAATCAAAGAAGGCACTCTTGTCAGGCAGGAACCCAAAAAACAGTCGTGTGAAAAAGGTGAACGCGCCACTTGTCGGCGAGTCAATGAGCTTGTGCATCGAGTCCCTCTGTCGATTTGTCGACCCGCTCTGTCGATGGGCCGACAGCACATCGATCTAACTGCGGGGAGATCTCGCCACTCAAAGTCCTGTCGAAAAGCTAAGTTGCTGACAGGAATCGTGTCCATAAGAACTCGAGCTTCGTTTGTGAGTTTGGCATCGCGGATGCTTTAGTAGGTGGCGTACAGGTTGGATGCCGCCTGGACTCGTTCCGCGGAAACCCACAACTGAATAAGGAGACTTTGCTCATGAGCTTACCTCTTGAAGGAATCAAGATAATTGACTTTACGCAGGTGCAGGCCGGGCCTGCATGCAACCAACAGCTTGCGTGGTTTGGCGCGGACGTACTGAAAGTCGAGCGGGTCGACGGAGGAGATATTACGCGGCGCCAATTGCGTGACATTCCCAATGTCGATGCGCTCTACTTCACTCAACTCAATAGCAACAAAAAGTCTCTAGCTCTCAACACCAAGACGCCCGAAGGCAAGGAGATTTTGGAAAAGCTGATCCGGAAGGCCGACGTGTTGGTGGAAAACTTCGGTCCCGGTGTCATGGACCGGATGGGTTTCTCATGGGAGCGCTTGCAAGAGCTCAATCCGAAACTCATCTACGGAACGATTAAGGGTTTCGACGACCAATCGCCATATTCTGACCTAAAGGTTTATGACAACGTCGCGCAATGCGCCGGAGGCGCCGCTTCGACCACCGGCTTCTGGGACGGTCCCCCTTTGGTCAGCGGCGCGGGGCTGGGCGACAGCAACACCGGAATGCACCTAGCAATTGGCCTTTTGGCCGCTTTGATCGGCCGGCAGAAATCCGGCAAGGGCCAGAGAGTATCGGTCGCCATGCAGGATGCCGTTCTGAATCTCTGTCGCGTGAAACTGCGCGACCAACTGCGACTGGAGCGACTGGGCTATCTGGAAGAGTATCCGCAATATCCCAACGGGAAGTTTGGGGACACAGTACCTCGCGGCGGAAATGCGGGCGGCGGTGGACAGCCGGGCTGGGTGCTGAAGTGCAAGGGTTGGGAAACCGATCCAAATGCATACATCTACTTCACCATCCAGGAGCAGAACTGGAAGAGAACCTGTGAGGCTCTGGGTAAGCCGGAGTGGAACAACGATCCCGCCTATTCGACAGCCCGCGCACGCCAGCCTCACATTTTCGAGATCTTCGCTGAAATCGAGAATTGGCTAGCTGACAAAACCAAGTACGAAGCCATCGACAAGCTCCGGGGATACGAGATCCCCTGTGCGCCGGTGCTCAGCATGAAGGAGATTGCCTATGACCCGGCACTGCGCGCGAGCGGGATGATTGTTGAGGTTCCGCACAAGGAGCGGGGCCCTTATCTCACGGTGGGCAGTCCGATCAAATTCTCGGACTTCGTGCCTGTGATCACGGGTTCGCCGCTGCTGGGCGAGCATACGGACGAGGTGCTGGCAAGCCTGGGATACAGCCCAGATCAAATTGCCAGAATGCGCGAGGCAAACGTCTTGGTGAAGAGCTCAAGCGGCGCCAAGGAAATCCATGGGGATTCTCCGGAACCCGCTCTCGCAGCGAGCGGAAGTAAGAGATGAACGGGCTCGTCCAAGCGCCGTTTGATTGCGAAGAACTCGTCGAAGCGATCGGGGACGCAATTGTGGTAGCCGACTCGAGCGGCGCAATCAAGATATGGAATTCCGCCGCCGAGCGTCTCTTCGGTTTCACCCAGTCAGAGGCGCTCGGCAACTCGCTCGATCTCATTATTCCCGAGCGTTTGCGAGCGCGTCATTGGGCAGGTTACGACAAAACCATGGCGAGTGGGGAGACACGCTACGCTCACGACGTGCTGCGGGTTCCAGCCGTGCACAAGGACGGGCGAGCTTTGTCGATCGCATTTACGGTCGGATTGCTGTATGGGACGCAACGAGAGGTGAAAGGAATCCTAGCCGTGATTCGCGACGAAACGACTCGCTTTGCCGAGGAGCGAAATTTGCGCAAGCGCCTCGCAGAACTCGAGACCAATTCGGCGCATGAGCAAACCCCGAGCTGAGACAGCAGAGGGTAAATTTCCTGGCGGCCTTGAGAAGTGGACCGCGGGTAGGGCTTCAGCTCGTGGAGCTTTGATCTGGAGTCTTTGATGGGCTAACGGGCAAAAGATCAATCCCATTGCAAGAAAGAATTGAGTCTTGTGCAAACTTACCGATCACACATTCGAAATGAGGTACTCGATGATTGCGACTGAAACAAAGCCACCCAGCGAACTGGAATCATCCAATGGACATAAATCTGCCTTAACCGACGGATTTCATCTTGTAGTCGACGCCATGAAGCTCAACGGAATCGACACGATTTATGGCGTTCCGGGAATTCCGATCACGGATCTGGCTCGACTGGCCCAGGCAGAAGGAATAAGGTTCATCAGCTTTCGGCATGAAGCATCGGCCGGAAATGCAGCGGCGATTGCGGGTTATCTGACCCAGAAGCCGGGGATTTGTCTCACCGTCTCTGCCCCAGGCTTCTTGAACGGCCTGGTGGCGCTCGCCAATGCCACCACCAATGGCTTTCCCATGATCCAGATCAGTGGATCGAGCGACCGCGAAATCATCGATCTCCAGCAGGGCGACTATGAAGAACTTGATCAGATGAATGCGGCAAAACCTTACACCAAGGCGGCCTTCCGGGTAAACAAGCCCGAGGATATCGGTATTGGAGTTGCGCGTGCCATTCATGCTGCCGTATCGGGGCGACCAGGTGGGGTCTATTTGGACTTGACCTCAGATGTTCTTGGTGCAGCACTCGACGCCGATGCAGGCGAGAAATCTCTGGTGCGCGTTGTCGATCCAGCACCCCGGCATATTCCCTCTCCCGAATCGATCCAGCGCGCACTAGACTTGCTGGCGAGCGCACAACGTCCGCTCATCCTTCTCGGCAAAGGCGCTGCCTACGCACAGGCTGACGCCGACATTCGGTTATTTATTGAGAAGACAGGCATTCCGTATCTGCCGATGTCCATGGCCAAAGGGCTGCTGCCTGATAACCATCCCCAATCCGCGGCTGCGGCCCGCTCCTTGGTTCTATCTCAAGCAGATGTTGTTATGCTGATCGGGGCACGACTGAACTGGCTTCTTGCGCACGGCAAAGCCCCGCAGTGGTCTCCAACTGCGCGTTTCGTGCAGGTCGACATCTCCCCGACAGAGATCGATAGCAACCGGCCCATCGCCGCACCTGTCGTTGCAGATATTGGCTCAGCCATGTCTGCATTCCTGGCCACGCTCAAGCCCGGACAAATCCAACCGCAAACCGCCTGGATCAAAGCGATCGAGGAGCGCAAGCAGCACAATTTCGAACGCATGGCGGCCCGGCTCAACGCCAACCCCAGCCCCATGAACTTCTCGAGCGCGCTTCGTGCGGTCCGCGACGTTCTCGCCGACAGACCGGACATCTATGTCGTCAATGAAGGGGCCAACACGCTTGACTTCGGTCGCGACATTATCGACATGCACGAGCCTCGCAAGCGTCTCGACAGTGGAACCTGGGGCGTGATGGGGATCGGTATGGGCTATGCCATCGGCGCGGCTGTGACGAGCGGCAAGCCTGTTGTTGCCGTCGAGGGCGATAGCGCCTTCGGTTTCAGCGGCATGGAGATCGAGACCATTTGCCGCTATTCGCTGCCGATTGTCATCGTTATTTTTAACAACGGCGGCATCTACCGCGGAGACGACACAAACAAGAGCGGAGGAAAAGATCCTTCACCAACCATCCTCATGAAGACCGCGCGTTATGACAAATTCATCGAGGCTTTCGACGGCACAGGCTATCACGTAACCGATCAGCAGGGCCTTACCAAGGCCTTAACCGATGCTCTCGCGTCTGGCAAGCCTGCACTCATCAACTGCGTGATCGATCCGACGGCAGGTACTGAGAGTGGTCACATCCAGAATCTGAACCCGAAGAGCCAGATTGGCGGTGCTGGGAAGTAGGAGTTAATGATGCACTGTCCGGCTTCGCACCTCGATTCATCAAAGCCTGGACAATCTTCGGGAGAAGCTTGCACCTATCGAGCACTCGGACCTCAGACGATAGTTGGATTGAAAATGAGAAGAACGCTTCTTAGAGAGATGGAAAAGTCGGTTACGGTTCGAATTGTTCAGACATCGTTCTTGATGTTCTTGGGCTATCTGGTGATCGGTCTACTGCTGGCAATTTTGCCCAGCTTTGTTCACCTAAGGTTGGGTCTCACGCCGGTATGGGCAGGAATTGTGGTCGGCACACAGTATGCATCCACTCTTCTAACCCGACCGCGCGCTGGCCTAATGACGGATCTCACTGGACCGAAGGCTACCGTTTTATCCGGCCAAGCGGCTTTTCTCGTCAGCGGATCCTTACTGCTAATCTCGGCATTTCTGCAACATAGAGTCGCCCTTTGCATTTCTGTCCTTTTGCTGAGCCGTGTTGTCCTGGGTTATGGCGAGAGCAGTATTGCTACCGGAACTATCACTTGGGGTCTGGGTAGAGTCGGGCCGGAAAAGGCTACTCAGGTTATTTCATGGAGCGGAATCGCTTCCTATAGTGCCATGGCTCTTGGCGCTCCGCTGGGGATTTGGATCGAGCGCCACTATGGGTTTGCAGCGATAGGCGCCACTGTATTGGCAATATCGTTGTTGAATCTCACACTCGCTTTCTTCATTGCAGCAGTGCCCGTGGTCGGTGGAACGCGCATGGGCTTCTCGAAATTGCTTCTGAGAGTGCTGCCAATGGGACTCGGCTTGGCTCTCGGCACAGTCGGATTCGGTGTTATCGCCTCATTCCTGACATTGTATTTTGCCCGACAGCACTGGAGCGATCCGGCAATCGCGTTAGTTCTGTTTGGCATTGGTTTCGTTGCCACTCGACTACTGCTCGCTAACACCATCAATCGCTGGGGTGGATTCTTGCCGGCAATTGTGTCCCTCTTCGTGGAGTTCATCGGTTTATTCGCCCTGTGGATGGCGAAAACTCCGGATGCGGCGACGGCCGCGACTGCCCTGAGCGGTTGTGGATTTGCACTAGTGTTTCCAGCGCTTGGAATGGAGGTGGTTGGCGAGGTTTCCGGGCAGAATCGTGGAGCCACGCTGGGCGTGTACACAGCGTTCCTTGATTTAGCCATGGGGGCAACAGAACCTCTGGCCGGTTACCTGATTATGCATTTTGGTTATGGGGCTATATTTCTTTCCGCATCAATCGCGGCATTCTCTGGCTGTATGGTTCTGGCCGTCCTCTTGTTCAGGATGCGCGAACATCGAGTACGCGAGTTAAGCAGCCAGGCGACCACTACATCGTGGACATAGAGGATAGCAAAGGGAAATCCCTGCGGGATTCCAGATTTGTGTTACGGGGAGATTGTGATGAGCACGACTACGGTGGCGGATCCTGCAGTATCAGGTGTGAGCAATCTCTCTGTGTTGCTCACAAAGCACGTTCAGGAGCAACCCAACAGGACCGCTGTCGGGACCTCAGATCTGAGAACTGTAATCAGCTACAGCCAACTCGACGCTCTTATCCGATCAGCGATGGCGCAACTATCCAGGCTAGGGTTGAGGCCAGGCGATACGGTCGCGCTCATCTCCGACAATTGTGTTGAATTCGTGGTGGGTCTTCTCGCAGTTGTGTCTTCGGGCGCTTGTGTCGCGCCTTTGAACCCAGATCTCACATTGTCCGAACTGGGTGCACGACTGTCGGAACTGTCCGCGTATGCCGCCCTCACACCGAAACATTTGGCAAACAAGTTGGAGTTTAAAAGCTCCATCGAAGCAGGCGCAGCTCGGTTGGTCATGAGTATCGAGAGTTCCGGCGGCTCCTATGAGGTGCGAATTGCGAATAAGAATGGGCAAAGCCCAACATCTGATATGGCCGCGAAGACGAGTGCCCCCATCGCGAGTGAGGATGTCGCTCTCTTGATGTTCACCGCCGGAACGACCTCCGCCCCCAAGGTTGTTCCCTTGACTCACCGCAATATTGTCGCATCGGTCCAGAGTATTTCCTCTGTGTATGACTTATCCTCGCAAGACGCGACGCTCATCGTCATGCCGCTGTTTCATGGGCACGGACTGGTGGCGGGACTCCTTGCAACTCTGGCGAGTGGCGGCAGAGCCTATATCCCGAGCACAGGTGGGTTCTCGGCTCACCTGTTTTGGGAAGATGTTGTCCGCCTCGGTGTAACCTGGTACACCGCAGTGCCCACCATTCACCGCATTCTCTTGAACCGTGCTTCCCAGGAGTATCCAAGCAACTCTCTCATTGCGCTTCGTTTCATTCGCAGTTGCAGCGCCCCGCTTGACGAAGAACTCGCGGCGGCGACGATCGCTACATTTCGAGCACCGATGATCTCTGCCTATGGGATGACTGAGACCTCTCATCAGGTTTCGTCCAACCCACTCCCCGTTCATGCAGCCAACAAGCCGTCGTCGGTGGGCCTGCCCACGGGAGCCCAGATCCGAATTGTCGCCGGAGACGGAAAAGACGCTGCCGTTGGCAGCATCGGAGAAATCTGGGTTCGCGGCGCAACAGTTACGACTGGATATCTCGACAATCCTGAGGCGAACCTCGCGAGCTTTGTCGATGGATGGTTCCGCAGTGGCGATCTCGGCAACAGAGACACGGATGGCTACCTCTTTCTGAGAGGAAGGCTCAAGGAAATAATTAACCGCGGTGGAGAAAAGATTTCACCAGGCGATATCGACGCGGCCCTATTGTCTAACAGAAAAGTGCTCGAAGCCGCATCGTTCGGCGAGCCCGAGCCAATCTACGGAGAGATCGTCCAAGCGGCCGTCATTCTGCGCCCGGGAACAAAAGCAACGGAGGGCGAATTACGCGACTACTGCCGCACGAAACTCAGTCCCTTCGAAGTTCCTGTGCGAATTTACATCGTGGACGACTTTCCCCGTACGGCAAAGGGCTCCACTGATCGGCGTGCGCTTGCGGTGCAATTTGCCGCTGGCTGATCAGTCTATGACCAACAACCAACAGTGAGGAGGATTCAAGCAATGCAAACCGAGCTTGACACAAGTGTCTATGAACAAGAACGTAAACTCAGGATTCGCGACATGCTGCTCTACGCGCTGGCAGTTTCATCGGGAGCCGTCGACGCAGTCAGCTTCCTTGATCTGGGTAAGGTTTTCTCGGCCTTCATGACCGGGAACGTCGCGTTTCTTGGGCTGGGGGCAGCGCGCGCCAATGGGCCCAGCATGGTGGCCGTCCTCGTTGCGATGGCTGGCTTCGCGGTGGGAGCCTACTTCGCGACTCGAATCGTTAAGCCTTCTGAAGCCTATGGAATTTGGTCTCCACGGGTGACCGTCGCGCTCAACATATCGCTTATTGCGCATTCAATCTTTCTGGCCGTCTGGTTCGCAGTTAGCGGCCGGCCTTCGAATGTCGTCATCCCGGTTCTCCTCGGCTTGTGGAGTTTCGCAATGGGAATGCAGAGCGCCGCAGTTCGACGCCTTCATGTGGACGGTGTGTATACAACTGCTGCGACCGCAACCGTCATATTCCTTGCGGGAGACCTCGCCAACTGGTCCGCGACAGCAAAAGAGAGGCGGCGGCTTTCAGGCGTGCTCGTCTCTTTGCTCGTCGGCGCTACCGCCGGAGGCCTGCTCTCGGTTCATGCGCACATCCTTGCCCCGGTCATACCATTCGTCATCACCGTTGCAGCGGTCGCAACTGCGGCGTTCGCATTGGGCGACCTCGACGCCCAAGAGTCAAAAGAGGTGCGCTCATCGGCGATCGGAGATGGAGTGTCAGGGAACCGGAGCCCTTCGCGATAGCACTGGAAGCTCACAGGCTGAGTCGGAAGGACGACGACAACCTCCGTTATCTTGTATTCGAGCACCGCTGAAGCGGCATTCGGTCGATCTTCTAGAGCGCAGGGTCCCCTAGGCATCAAGCGCCGGCGAAAAATGAATGGTTGAGCTGATCCATCCCGACGCAAGCAGTCGCGCCAGATCGGAACGAGGGCCGCGAAACCTGAGCATGTTGTCCTCAATATGTACCTTCGTGATGTATCTCGCTTGCTTGTTGTAAACACCGAGCTGCCCAGTGCCAACAAGCCTAGAGGACTTGATGGGGTGCGATTCGTCGTCTGAAGTAGGCATGTTGGAAAGGTTTGACTGACGAAAAGGATCTGAATGCGGCTTGCGTTGTGTTGACGATCTATTGAATTGGGGTGGATAGGGTTGTACCGTGGTTGGTGGTTCTCCATGTCTCATCGGTAGAAGCGGGGACCCATGCGGCATCAAGCGAGCTGAGCGCTTGGGACAGTCGCTCACGCGCAGGTTATTTGCAGCCGTCTACGCTTTTTCCTCCTCTAACGGAGAAAGGTGATTCACTGATGGAAAAACGAAAGCTTGGATTTGCCGGGCCTGAGGTGCCAGTAATCTGTCTTGGAGGAAACGTCTACGGGTGGACGCTGCCGGAGACCGAGGCGTTTCGGCAGTTGGACGCGGCGCTCGATGTCGGACTGAACTTTGTGGATACTGCCGATGTGTATTCGCGTTGGGTTCCAGGAAACAAGGGCGGCGAGTCGGAGACGATTATCGGCAAGTGGTTTGCGAAGACAGGGAAGCGCAAGGACGTGATCCTGGCGACCAAGGTCGGCATGGAGATCGGGGCCGACAAAAAGGGACTGAAGGCTGCATATATCCGACAGGCGGTTGAGGATTCGCTGCTCCGATTGCAGACCGACTATATCGACATTTATCAAGCTCACAAGGACGATTCGGAAACCCCAATTGAAGAGACGCTTGGTGCCTTCGATAAACTGGTGAAGCAGGGGAAAGTCCGGTATATCGGCGCGTCAAATTACGGTGGAGCGCGCTTGGCCGAAGCGCTGGAAACGAGCCGCAAGCGCGGGTTTGCAAGCTATATCTCATTGCAACCGCACTACAACCTGGTGGAGCGCCAGGATTACGAATCGGATCTTCTGCCGGTGGTGGAGAAGTACCATTTGGGTGTGATTCCATACTTTTCGCTGGCAGCAGGCTTTCTAACCGGTAAGTATCGCAGCAAACAGGACACGGAGAAGGCCGCACGGGGATCGATGGTGCAAAAGTACCTGAATGATTGGGGCTTCGCCGTGGTAGCAGCGCTGGATGAGGTGGCGAATGCGCACGGATCGACTCCGGCGCGCGTTGCGTTAGCATGGCTGCTTGCGCAGCCCGGAATTACGGCTCCGATTGCCAGCGCGACGAATGAGCCGCAGCTAGCCGACCTTGCAGAAGCGGCAAAGCTGAAGCTGGATGCGGAGTCGATTCAGAAGTTGAATGCGGTGAGTGGGCGGAAGGCCGCGGTAGAGATCCTGGCCGGATAGGGACGACAGATTCACTGCAAGAGAGGGGCCGATCCTTTACGAAATCTGCGACTGAATCGGCTCCTCGAGTTTGCCGGTCGCGGCCACGTCAGCAGTCTTGGGAGTTCGGTTCATTCCTAGGCTGGTTGCACGATTCTTATGAGCGCTGCTCGAATGTTCTGTGGCACTGCATGCTCGCGCATGAAGTTGACGGGAGCGCCATTGGACCGATCCTTCGTCGTCAATGATTTGAGCGAGAAGCCCAAGTGATTCATTGAAGATGGTTGCCTCGCTGTTTCGATCTCCGCAGGACTCTGGCCGGCGAGATCATGGTATCTACATAATCCACCTTAAGGAAAGTGGCGAAAGAGCAATGCACGCCCCATCGCCACTTTCAATGCAAAGTTCGCGCCTATCCCAAGTGTCTGATTTTTTCCCGAAGACGCTTCGCAGCTACTTCCGGGTCCTTGGCTCCATAGATTGCCGCACCCGCTACCGCAATCGTCGCGCCTGCGGATTCAACACCTTCGATCCGCTCTGTATTGATCCCGCCCGCGACCGAAAACGGAATCTCAGCATTTCGGCCCACTTCCAGCAGCTTCTCAATCGAATATCCCGCCTGCGCCTGCTCATCTAGTCCCGAATGCAGTTCGACCCAGCTCACGCCTAGGGCCTTCAGTTCCTTCATCCGCTTGGGCTTGTCGGCCACACCGATCATGTCAGCCACGACGGCCTTTCCATGCTCCTTACCGGCCTTTACGGCTCCCACAATCGTGCTGTCGCCGGCCAAGCCCAACACGGTCATGATGTCCGCGCCCGCCTTGAACGCAATGTCAGCTTCCAGTTCGCCGGCATCCATCGTCTTCATGTCCGCAAACACCAGCTTTTCTGGATAGGCTGCCTTGATATCTGTAACTACGTTCATTCCTTCCTGTTTGATCAGTGGTGTTCCCAACTCAATAACATCCACGTACGGCGCCACCTTGTGGAGCAAGGACAGCGCATCCGGTACTGAAAGTAGATCAATTGCAAGTTGTAGCTTCATCGAGTACTCCTTTTCCATGTGTTGCAAAGTTGACAACGGGAACAACCGGCCAGCGTAAGAATCAGCCAGTGATTCCAACAGAAAGACAAGGTTCCGAATGAGCCTGTCAGTTTATTCCAGATTTGCGTGCCGCTTCCATAAATCCTCCGCGCTGGCGCCGCCCTCGCGCCACATGGCCTGAAAAATCGCATCCATAATCAGCAGAGTGCTTTGCTCGAAAAGTGCCCCGGCATACTGCTCAGAGAGGGCTCCGCCGTGATCCTGCTTGGCTGCCGCCGGAATCACGACCACGCCTTGCGCGAGCGTGGCCAGTTTCGAACCGGGCGACGTAGTCAGCGCCAAAACCTGCGCTCTGGTCTTCACTGCAACCTCTGCCGCATGCACTGGGCCAGCCGTCGTGCCTGACCCTGAAGCGACCAGCAGCAGATCGCCCGGCCCGATCGCAGGAGTGGTTACCTCGCCGGCGACATGCACTACAAGGCCCAGATGCATCAGCCGCATGGCTGCCATCTTCAGCGCCAGTCCGGTGCGTCCCGCGCCCATCACGAATAGGCGGTTGGCTGCCTGGATCATCCTTTGCGCAGCAACGATCTCAGGCTCACTTACGGCGGCGAGCGTACGCTCCAGCTCAGTAAGAATCAGCTTCCGATCAAACGAATAACTTTGTGTTTGAACGGCACCAAGCGACACAGCTCTCATAGCACTGCACCAAGCAAATAAATGCTCAAACAAGTAACTCCGAGCGGCTGCGTAATGATCTGCATGTCCATGTCCTCTTCCAGATGGTCGATTCCTGCTGACCGAATCACTTGCAACTGAGATCGCGAGTAAGAATCGGGTTCATTCGATGCCGTTTCCACGAGGGTCCTCCGAGTCTGTATTCCGGGTTATTTAGGTGCCGCTTTTGCTGGGGGGGCTTCCGTTTTGCCGGAATAGTACTTGTTTGGCAATATGCCTTATGCAAGCTGATAGCCAAATCCCGGTGAGCCTCACCGCGTTGTTGTCGAGGATTTCTTTTCTTCCAACTGACGGACGAGCGTGTGTTCTCAGCATAGAAGGGACAGAAGACGAATGGTGATTGGATCCAAGTGTCGTCCACGTTGAGACGCGTCGGAGCGTGGACATTCACGCTACCTCTTCATTTTGTTGCAAACCGGTTGCATTCATAAACGCGGATGAATACTGCATTCTGCGGCAGTAGCCGCGTGCGAATTGCGTTGCGACGACTGTGAGTTCGTTGTGTCTGGAAATCCGTTCGAACTGCGAAAACCGGTGCGTACGATATCAAAATTGCTGTTCGCAGTTCGACACTTCGTCTCGATCGTGACGAACAGTAGACAGCACACCTCTCTGAATCACCCCGTGCACGCATCGGCGGCCCCTCACGCCAAGGCACGGGAGTGTGGCTTTACCGCGCCAATTCATCTGAAGTTCTTGTAGGGGAGGTGTGGGGGCCATTGCTAAGCCTGCGGCAAGATCGATGGCTATTTATTCGCGGGGACCCGTTGTTTGGCAAACTGATTGCTCAGTCAGAGATGAACTGGTAATCGCTGGCGAAATGGCAAAAGATGACCTTGGAGGGGCACGAACTTATCGTTGACCTGAGAAGCCTGACGCGAATCGGTCCGGAGGGCGAGCAAGTGCTTTTTGCAATTTTCGAATCTCACTCATTAGGCGTTGAGAGGTCGAGATCGGCAAGGAACCGCACGACAGCCTAGCGACCATGGAGACGATCGACATGATTTCTAAATTCCGTATCGCAGGGATAGCTGCCATTATCGCTGGAGCACTTCTGACGGCCATCCTTGCTCAGAGCGGCCCTCAAAACGTAGCGAGCGGCCAACGCGAAATCCTGTTGCAGACAACTCAATCCTGGAATGGAAAGCCTTACACGCACTATCCCACGGGTCAACCTCAGCTCACAACGATCCGACTGACCATCGCACCTCATACCGCGTTGCCGTGGCATACTCATCCGTTCCCGAGTGTTGTCTATGTGCTCTCCGGCTCGCTCACTCTGCGCGACAAGGCCAGCGGCAAGACTCTCGTCGTTCATCAGGGGCAGGCTGTCGGGGAGTCCGTCGACGACGTGCATCGAGGAGAGTCAGGTGGCGAACCCACAGTACTGCTGATCACCTATGCCGGAACTCCCGGCGTCCCGACCTCAGTTCCCGCGAAGGGAGAGAAGGCGGAGTATTGACAATGTTTCATGACGGTAAGTTTGAGGATATTCCGCAATCTGAAAATCAGTCGGCTCTGCGCGACGAAGCGGTATCGTCACACGACGTAACGTATTTCTACGCATGTTGATACTGGTGGCTGCATTGCTGATGTCAGCCATTTTGCGAATGCGAGCCTTTGCGGCTGCGATCCACCCGAGAGCCGGGCGGGGATTCTACAAGATCGTGAGCTATGAAGTGCCCACGGAACACTGGCAAGACTTCCTTGAGATATGCACGTTCGTTTCTCTTCGGAAGAGCGTCACACAAAGAGGAAATGTCGGCGTCTTCGAAAGTGAGATTACCCCCGGCTGAGCCGGGGGCTTCATTTTGTGAGCCGCTCAAAGCGGCTTGAGCGGGGTCGCTAACGCGGCCCCGGTTGAGTTGGGCCACCTCTTTGGTGGCAGGTCATTTCCA
>Ga0187847_10000532_pt1 | contig 41562 bp, 39 predicted proteins | sample June2016WEW_4_10_FD_132458 | JGI IMG/M metagenome (GOLD analysis project Ga0187847, IMG submission 132458) | Peatland microbial communities from SPRUCE experiment site at the Marcell Experimental Forest, Minnesota, USA - June2016WEW_4_10 | ecosystem: Environmental > Terrestrial > Soil >...
AAGAACATCCCGGAGTTTCGTGAGGCGATTCATCAGGTCGGCATTCGATCCTATACCTGAAGTGGCATTGCACTTCGTGATAAGGATCTCGGCTTTATCGCATGCCGAAGGAATCTGTCCGGCCTTGTAAAGGGTGAAGACTTCGTCGATGTGCACGAGAAAGCTGTGAAAGAAAACGATTTCGGCGCGTTTTCTCTTGCTGAAAAGCAGCAGGCATAATTTCGCACCGTCGCTCCAGTTCTCTTGGGTTCTGAGGGGGATCAACTGCATAGCTCCAACGAACACAGAAACGAAAAGGAAAAGGCTGCCTATGTTGGCAGCGACACTATTGCTATGTAGAAGAGGTAGGACTAGAAGAGCTGGACAGAAATTTGCCAGAGGACCGGCGAGAATGAATGCAGCACACTGCCAGCCCGCCCACCGTCCCGGTACCTTGCGAAACTGGACTTGTACAAAGCCTGAGAGAAAGCTATCCCGTGAAAACGCCCATTGCAAAGACTTAGGCCGCTTGATTTCAATCGGCCCGACTCTCACGGCAATGATCTGAAGGCCGCTTAGAACCGCCGCCACGGCGTGACCTGCTTCATGGACAAGAACCGCCCCCATGGCGAGGATGGAAAGACCAACAAGCGCTCCGGCTAACTGAACAATGGATGCCAAGAGTTGGGAGTCCATGCTCAAGTATCGCAGGGCCCTTTCAGTTTGACTCTACGTGCAGCGAACTCCTGTCTCCAAGCTCAATACATTCAGCGGAAACGCACGGATGCTGCCCGTGGTGCCCCCATGCTCTTCTTCGACGGAGCATTCGGAGATGATGAAGAGACCTTTGCCTTCTTCTCAAAATAGCGCAACCGGGACTAATCAATCAGTTAGTCCCGGTCCTTCTTCGGGGATGTCTCGGCGTCTGCCCCTACTTCTTGTCGTCGCTACTGTTATTTGTTTTGTTATCCCGCACCAGCAGCACGCGGCTTGCGGTGTCGATGAACTCCGGCGAATCAGGACGTGCAGCATCTTTCCCGGAGTGGAAATCGAAGACCGTGGCAGACCCCGATTTGGCGTCAGTTTCCTGCGCGGTCCACTGGCGGGTGCAGGAAATGTGAATCAGTTCTGTTGTCACATGGACGTCGTCCGCAGCTGCGCCGAGTTCGTCAACAGCAGGTGCGCAGTAGGATTTACGAGTCTTGGTCTTATCGAATAATGCCGCCACTTCAGAAGAGGTTGGGAGCCGCCAGTCGGTGTAGCCGCCGATGCGAGAGGTTGTGGCGTAGGACTTGGCTCCGGGCCAGCTGAGAGCGGAACCGTTGTCCCGCGCTGTCCACATGAGGTTGGTTTTGGTATCCAGTACGGTTCCGTCCTGATAAGCGGTGAACTGGCCGTCTTTTCCGGTCTCCTTGGGCGGAGTCTTCTCACCATGGGTATCGGCGGCAGCTGTTGGGGGCACCCTGGGAGCGGGAAGGTCCTGTCCGCCCTGCTGGCGCAACAGGTCCTCAATGTCCTTCTGACCCCATGTCACAGCCGAGTGTAGAGGCGACCAGCCGTCATGATCTGTGGCGTCGATGTTTGCCTTACTGGCCAGGAGCAATTCGACCATATCCTTGTTTCCTTTTGCCGCGGCAAGGTGCAAGGGGGTCGCTCCATTGTTTGCCTGGGCATTGACGTCTGCCTTGTTGGCGATAAGAAGCTTCGCGACGTCAATGCGGTCATTAAATGCCGCGATGTGGAGCGGGGTCTGGCCGTATTTTTCTTCCTTGCTTGAGACCAGATCCGGGTGGGCCTTGAGCAGCGCTTCGACGGTTTTGATATCGCCGTTCCGGGCTGCTTCATGAATTGGACCGCAGAAGCCCTGAAGGCCGGAAGCAAGCGCGGCTACCAGGAGCAGCGCCACGGCGATACGACGCAAAAGAGTGGGTTGAAGCGGGTTAGATCGACGGAAATTGAAGGCATTCATTTTTGGCGAAGAATCTCCCTTTCAGCATTGATTCGGCAACATATTACCATGCTTGAGGAGTTTAAAAAAACCGCCCCGAAGGGAGGGCGCGACTGCCCGCCAGCCTCAACTGGGAGGTTCGGAATTCCGGTTTGCAGAAGTGTGCGTGGCCGCAGCCTTTCGCCCTGCCAGATGCGGATGAACGGCGGATTCCAGAATCCGCACCAACTCGGGGTCCATGTACTTGTAATTGTCTGGGACTCCGAGGACGATCACTCGCTTGGCCCGGAGTTGAGATTTGAATTTCTCCTGAAGCTTGCGCTTGTGCACACGCTCCATGGCGAAGACCAGGTCGGCCCACTCGATGAGATCCGCGGAAACCGGATTCGCCGCATCCGGGCTGGTGCCCGCCGAGAGCGCTTCAATCCCCTCATAGGCTGAGAAAATGGCTTCCGCAGTGGGACTGCGTATGCGGTTCCTGCTGCAGACGAAGAGGAGATTCATTGCGGAGGTGACTCTTGTTTGCGCCAGTACCTCCACCTCTGCCTCAATTGGTTGGTTTTGTAGCGTCCGCCGCTGGTGCCGGTTCTGCCGCGGGTGCAGGAGCTGCCGCTGGTGCTTCAGCGGGTGCAGTTTGCCCCTTCGAGAATCCGCGAATGTACAGAATGAGGTTCCAGACCTCAAGGTCCTTGGCGCGACCATCTTCCTCGGGGGGCATCTTGTCTTTGCCGACGCGGATGGCGTGGAACAATTCCTTGTCTGACCGGTTCCCCAGAGACTTGGGGTCGGTCCAGTCCAGGAGATTGAGTTGCATGTCCTTGGCCAGGTCGGTTTTGCCGTTGCCGTTGTCCCCATGACACAGGGCGCAATCGCGCGCATAGAGATTCTTTGCCTGGGCCTGGGACGCGGGCGTGGATTTAGCGGGATTGGTTGAGTCCTGGACCTGCAGTTGCGGCGTGGCTCCCAATGCATGAGTGGATGCGGGTATAGCGCTGACCGCGAAGAGGACCGCGGCAGAGAACAGGAAAATTGGTTTCAACAAATCAGCCTCCCCAGTTGCATGTGTCTGGAACAGGCATCGTGCAGCTGATTAGATGTACGGACCGGATTATAAGCCAAGATCGCGAGCGATTGCTTGTGAGCCAGCTCACTGAAGCCTCCTCTAAAAAACCTCCGCATAGCCATCGGGAACCGGAGTGTGCTTGAGCAGGCCCAGTTCGCCGGCCAGGCGCTCCAGTTTTGTCTGAACGACAGTGGAAGGCGGCACCAGCGGAAGGCGCACGTGGTCAGAACAGCGGCCCATGAGATTGAGCACCGCTTTGACAGGGCAGGGATTGGAGTCCCAGAAGTTGGCCTCGATGAGGCGCGCATAGCGCCGTTCGAGATTTCTGGCCTCGGCCCAGTTGTTCTCCAGTGCAGAGCGGATCATGTGACCCATCTCGGCCGGGATTTCGTTTGCGGCCACGCTGATGAGACCGTGTGCGCCGATGCCGATGGCGGCGAGGGCGAGATTGTCGTCGCCAGAGAAGATTTTGAAATCGCGCGGCATGATATGCACCAGCTCGGCGACCTGAGGCAGTTTGCCGCTGGCCTCTTTGATGGCCTGGATGTTTGGCGCTGCTTCAGCAAGACGGAGCACCGTGGCCGGATCGAGGTTTACCGCAGTGCGGCCGGGCACGTTGTAGAGGACAATGGGGAGCGGGGCGATGGTCTTTGCGAGGGCGAGGAAGTGCTGGAACTGCCCTTCCTGCGAGGGCTTGTTGTAGTACGGGTTCGCCGACAACACCGCGTCTACACCGCGAATCTGCTTGAGCAGGTTGGCACTGCGCAGCAGCGTGCGGGTAGAGTTGTGAGTGCAGCCTGCGAACACGGGAACGCGGCCCGCTGCGGCATCGGCCACAATGCAGACCGCATGCAGCCACTCTTCTTCATCGAGCGTGGCCGCCTCGCCGGTGGACCCGCAGGCGACCAGGAAATCGATGCCTGCGCCAATCTGCCAGTTGACCAGCGCTCGCAGTGCTTGTTCATCAATTGAATCATCCGCCCGAAAGGGCGTAACAATTGCCGTACCACAACCTGTAATTTGCATGACAGGGCTGATTATAACGGCGAGTCCAGGCCCATGGGTTCCACAGCAGGAAATTCGCTGCGGCTGCGGGCATCGGGATGACATCCGGACCCGGTGTCGGCATTGATGTTGTAGGACCCTCTAAAGTGGACTACCATTGGCTCCGATCGTCGTACAAGTTGTAATACATGAGGATTTTCACGATGCGTCGTACGGTTTCATTCGTATCTCTGGCCTGCGCTTGCTCAGTGTTGATTTGCGGAGTGGATGGCCAATCCGTCTCCCCGGTTTCCAAAAAGGATTTCACGGAGGCTAAACCTGCAAGCCAAGATTCCGCAACAGCCAAGGCTGCAGGCGGCAATGACGTTTTCGACTTTGAGGGCGATGCACTGGGAAGCGCGCCGGCGGGCTGGTGGGGCGCGCCGATCGGAACGGTTCAGGTGGACGGCAGCGTTGTCCATTCGGGACAGCACTCGGTTCGAATCGAGCCTAAAGTGGAGGGCGATCGGTCTTTTTCTACGCTTACGAAAACGCTGCCTATGGACTTTGCAGGCAGCAGCATTGAGTGGCGTGGGTTTCTGAAGACGGAGGACGTTTCGGGATTTGCGGGACTGTGGATGCGCGAGGACATGGACGGCGCCCCGGCGGAGTTCGATAACATGCAGCGGCGCAATATCAAGGGCTCGACGGACTGGACGGAGTACTCGATCACGCTGCCAGTACATCCGGGCGCGCAACGGCTGGTGGTGGGCGCGCTCGTGTCGGGAACCGGCAAGGCGTGGGTGGATGACCTGGAATTGCTGGTGGATGGAAGGCCGATTTCGCAGGCGCCGAAGGTGGAGATTCCGAAGAGCGTGCTGGACAGCGACCACCAGTTCGATGCGGGGTCGGGGATTGCGTTGTCGGATCTGACTCCGGTGCAGATTGAGAACCTTGTCTTGCTGGGCAAGGTGTGGGGATTTCTGAAATATAACCATCCCCTGGTGACAAGCGGAAAACTGCATTGGGACTATGAGTTGTTCCGCATTCTGCCGGCTGTTCTTGCTGCGCCGGATCGGGTGGCTGTGCGCGCCGTGCTGTTGCAGTGGGTCAATGGACTGGGTCCGGTTGAGGCTTGTAAGCAATGCGAAACGCTGTCCCTGGTGGACCTTGAATTGCGGCCGGACCTTGATTGGATTGGGGACCAGGTTTTGCTGGGCAGCGATCTGAGTAAGGCTTTGCGTTCGATTCAACAGAACCGGGAGAACGCGAGCCAGTTCTATGTTTCGCTTGCGCCGGGCGTGGGGAATCCTTCGTTTGAACATGAACTAAGTTATGGGAACATCAAATACCCGGATGCGGGGTTTCAGATTCTTGCGCTCTACCGGCTGTGGAACATTATTGAGTATTGGGCTCCGAATCGGGACATTGTGGGCGAGGATTGGAACGGCGTGCTGCGCGAGTTTCTGCCGCGGATTGCGCTGGCGAAGTCTTCAGAGGAATATCAGCGGGAGTTGATGGCACTGATTGCTACGGTCCACGATACACATGCGAATTTGTGGAGTTCGCTCAGCGTAAGGCCGCCGGTGGGCGAGTGCCGGCTTCCGGTCAACATGCGTTTTATCGGTGCAAGCGCGGTGGTGGCGGGCTTTGCCTCCGCAGATGCAGGAGCGAAGGCTGGCTTAATGGCAGGCGATGCGGTGACCGATCTGGATGGTCAGCCGGTGGATAAGCTGGTTGCGAGCTGGATTCCGTATTACGCGGACTCCAATGAAGCAGCACGATTGCGCGATATCGCGCGAACCATGACTAACAGTGCATGCGGTCCGGTAACAGTCGGTGTGCGGCGGGAGAACGATGCTGTATCCGTGCAGGCGCAGCGGTTCCCTGCAACGGGCATGACGGCCATTGGTTCTACCCACGACTTACCGGGAGATACGTTCCACCTGCTGTCACCCGATGTTGCCTATCTCAAGCTATCTTCGGTGAAGGCCGCGGAGGTGGACCACTATCTGAATCTTGCCGCGAAGACGAAGGGCATGATTGTGGATATTCGCAATTACCCGTCGGAGTTTGTGGTGTTTGCTCTGGGGTCGCACTTTGTTGAGAAGCCCACGCCATTCGTCAAATTCACGGTGGGCGATTTGTCGAATCCAGGCGCATTTCACTGGGGCAGTCCTGAGATTTTGACGCCGGCTGCGCCGCATTACGCGGGCAAGATAGTGGTGCTGGTAGACGAAGTGACGCAGAGTTCAGCCGAGTACACAACGATGGCTTTTCGCGCATCGCCGCAAACCGTGGTGGTGGGCAGCACAACGGCTGGAGCTGACGGGAATGTGTCAGCGATTCCGCTGCCGGGCGGATTTCGCGGCATGATCAGTGGAATCGGGGTGTTCTATCCAGACGGTCGCCCGACTCAGCAGGTGGGAATCATTCCCGATAGGACGGTGCGGCCTACGATTGAGGGGATAAGAGACGGGCGGGACGAGGTGCTGGAAGAGGGTGTGCGGCAGATCCTGGGTCCGGATGCGCCGGAGGATTTAGTGAGGAAGGTTGCTAAGCCGTAGGGGATTCAGCCGACGTATTGTGGTGCAGCGGCGACACAGATATTTTCTACAAGCCGGGGCTACTACCAGGTTACGTAGAGCGGAAGAGGCATCCAAGGTAGAAGGATCACGGAGAAGTTCCAGGGGACTTGGTCCACAAGCACGTCGACGGTTTTTCGCTGCACGCGGAGTTTCCATCCATTCTCGTGCTGCTCTAGTTTTCCCTCGCGCTGCAAGAACGTTTCGCGGAGGGCGGCTATGGAGCTCTGCGCGATCGCCTGCCAATTTGCGATCATGGCCTTCAGGAGCTGTTCGGATACGTCTCGCTCCCTCTCCGTAATCTCGATGCCCGCCTCAACCGGCGTACCCAAATCCAAACCGCACAGTATCTTATTCAGAACCAGCGTTGGCTCCGGTGCGGACGTCTGACCATCAACCAAAAACTGCAGCAAGTGCACGGCGCGGGCGGCTGCGGATTGGGTCTTCCAGCGGATAGCTCCGTCGACGTTCTCTGTCATCTCGAGGGTCTCGAAAAGCCTGGGAAGATAGGGTCCGGTAAGCACCAGGCCGGCATTCCTGACATAAAGGATGTGTTCCACGGGCCGCTCCTCCTTTCCGAATAATCTGGATGCCGCGCGAGGTACCGCGCACGGGTTCCATCTTGCATACGCTTGACTTTCCAGATCCCAGCAGTTCGGCGACCCTATAATTGGTCGAAGATTTCGCGGAATTCCCATGCGCCGGATTTGGCGTGGAGCCATTCAGCGGCGCGGACGGCGCCCAGCGCGAATCCCTTGCGACTGTAAGCGTCGTGGCGGAGTTCGAGAACGTCGTCGGAGCCGGAGGCGGTGACAATGTGCTCGCCTTTGGCATCGCCGACGCGGTGCGAAGTGACTTCGATGTGGGTGCCTGGCTGAGCAGTCTCGATGATCTGCTTTAGCGTAATCGCGGTGCCGGATGGGGCGTCGAGCTTGGACTCGTGATGGGTTTCGCTGATGGAAAAGGTGTAACCTTCCAGTTTGGCGAGTTCCGCAGTAAGGCGGAAGAGCTTCTGCACACCGATAGAGAAGTTGGTTCCGTAGAGCAGCGCTCCGCCGCGCTTGATTGCCAGCGCCTTCATGTCGGCCAGATTCGCATACCAGCCGGTGGTGCCGACGACGATCCGGCCGCCGAGGGCCAGGACAGCACGCATGTTTTCGAGGGCAGCTTCAGCGGTGGTGAAGTCGATGACAACGTCGACACCGGCCAGTGCGGGCGCGGTGAGCGCTGAGGCCGCCTGGTTTTCATTAATGTCGAGCGCGCGCACGCCGTGGCCGCGTTCGCGGGCGACCTGCGCAACCAGACTGCCGGTTTTTCCTTTTCCGAGGACGAGAATGAGCATGTTGGTAGGTTACAGATGACAGATTACAATAGGCCGGGTGCAGTTGGCAGCGGGGAGATTAACAATCTTTTGGGAAAGCGGTTGCAAAATCGAGCCCAACGCAATTACCCGCCGGAGCTGCCATAGGCTGTTAAGCGGGCTTTTAACTGTCATCTGGAATCTGTAACCTGTCATCTGCTTCTTGCTTCAACGTCGAAGATGGCGGGGTCGGGGTCTTTGAAGAAGGCTGCGTGAAGCGAGCGGACTGCCTCGTCGGCGTCGTCCTCTTCAATCATGAAGCTCATATTGATTTCGCTGGCGCCCTGCGAAATCATGCGCACGTTGACGTGGCGGATGGCGCTGAAGACCTGCGCTGCCATGCCGTTTTGTCCGCGAATATCCTCGCCCACCATGCAGACCAGCGCCTTGCGGCCTTCGTACTTTACATCGGCCAGCTTGCTGAGGTCGGCGGCGATGGCGGGTAGTTTGTCGTTCGAGTCGACGGTAAGCGAGACGCTGACTTCGCTGGTGGACACCATATCGACGGCGCACTGGTGCTTGTCGAATATGGCGAAGATTTCGCTGAGATAGCCGTGGGTCATCAACATGCGGCTGGCGACCACGTCGATGATGGAAAGCTTCTTTTTGACGGCGATGGATTTGAAGGGGCTGCGGCAATGCGGCGCCAGGGAGGCGATGCGCGTGCCCTCGCAGGTAGCGTTGCGGCTGTTCAGCACGTACACCGAAATGTTCTTCTTGACAGCGGGAAGAATGGTGGCCGGGTGAAGAACCTTTGCGCCGAAATAGGCAAGCTCGGCAGCTTCTTCAAAGCTGATGACTTTGACGCGCAAGGCATCCGGGCAGACGCGGGGATCGGTGGTCATGATGCCGTCGACATCGGTCCAGATTTCGATTGCATCCGCGGAAAGCGCGCCGCCAATGAGTGCTCCGGTATAGTCAGAACCGCCGCGGCCGAGAGTGGTGGTGATGCCTGCCTCGTTGGATGCGATGAAGCCGCCCATCACGGGGACCTTGCCTTCGGCGGTCAGCGGGAGAAGTTTTTCCTGCGCGCGCAATTCGATGGCGGAGTCGATGGGAACGGCCTTCTGAAACTGCGAGTCAGTGATGATGATCTGGCGGGCATCCACATGAACGGCGTCGATGCCCAGCTCAGAGAAGGCGGCGGCGACGATGCTGCTGGAGATGCGTTCACCGTAGCTGACGATGCGGTCGGAGATGCGCGGAGACAGCTCAAGGAGCGCCGAGAGGCCGCGGAGCATTTCGTCGAGCGAGTCAAATTTCTGGTCGATGAGGTGGTGCAGCGGGGCAATTGCGGCCGGGGCCGTAACCAGGGTGGCAGCGGTATCGCGATGGCGTGATCGAAGGCGCGAACTGATGGCGAGAGCGCCCGTGCGGTCGCCTGCGGCCGCGGCGGCAGCGGCGCGCAGTAACTGGTCTGTGACCTTAGCCATGGCAGAAACCACAACGACGGGGTTGTTGCCCTTGGCTACGCGCCCGGCGACGATGGCCGCGGTGCGCCTGATGGCGGCGGGGTCCTCGACCGACGTGCCGCCAAACTTCATGACTACCAAACTCATACGAATCTTTTCTTTCCAACGGATGACGGCGGCTTATGCGCGCGCGACCGCCTCTGCAACAGGTTCAAATTTGCCAAGACTGGCTAGCAGTTCAGCGTTCAGGATGGTGGCACCGGCAGCGCCGCGAATGGTGTTATGCGAGAGCACGGTGAACTTCCAATCGAGCACCGGGCAGGGGCGCAGGCGGCCGACCGTCACAGCCATGCCGTTGCCGCGATTGCGATCTAAGCGCGGCTGAGGGCGGTCGTTCTGCGGCGTCCATTGGACGGGCTGATCGGGCGCGGTGGGCAGACCCTGGCCGGCAAGCGGACGGAACTCAGACCAGACAGCGAGCAACTGCTCGTGCGTGGCCGGTTTCCTGAGCTTGATGGAGACGCTGACGGTGTGGCCGTCAATGACCGCAACGCGGTTGCAACTTGCGCTCATGCGTGCGGCGAGAGGCTTTACGGTGTGGCCTTCGAGCTTGCCAAGCAGTTTGAGGGTCTCCTCTTCCATCTTCTCTTCTTCGTTGCCGATGTAAGGAATGACGTTGTCGAGGATGTCCATGGAGGGGACGCCGGGATAGCCTGCGCCCGAGACGGCCTGCATGGAGGTGGCGAAGATCTGTTCGACGCCGAAGAGGTCGTCAATGGGCTTGAGCGCGAGTACCGGACCCATCGCTGTGCAGTTGGAGTTGGTAACGATGTAGCCGCCTGATTCCTTCCGCCAGGACTGTTCCTCGATGAGGTGGAGGTGGTCGGCGTTGACTTCAGGAAGCACCAGCGGCACATTGGGCGCCATGCGGAAGGCGCTGGAGTTGGAGACGACGGCGCATCCGGCAGCGGCAAAGCGCGGCTCCATTTCGCGAGCAAAGGCGGCATCGATGGAGGCAAAGATGATTTTCGGAGCGCCTTCAGGGTCGGCCGGCGAGACGGTCATGTTGGCAATGCGGTCGGGCAGTGGAGTGTCGAGGCGCCATTTGGCGGCTTCGCCGTAAGTTTTTCCGCTTGACCGGTCGCTGGCGGCAAGCCATGCCACCTCAAACCAGGGATGGTTTTCAAGGAGCTGAATATAACGCTGGCCGACCATTCCGGTGGCACCGAGGATACCAATTGGTTGTCTATTTTTCATGGCAGTGAACACTCTAGTGTACAGGAGGATGGGCGCGACCACCCGGAAAAACCCTCTGTGGATGAGATTGGCCCCTTCGGCGTTATAGCGCGGACGAGGCCGGGTTTGGGCGGATCGGCGCGGCGGCGCCTTCACCAGCTACAGTCGTCCATTCACGCACATACCACCGTTTGACAAGTCCGCTGGTGACATACGGATCGGCGCGGGCAAATTCTTCCGCCACCTTGGGTGAATCGCCCTTAAAAAGCAGGACTGCGCCGTCCACCGGATTGGCCAACGCGCCACCGAGCAGCAATTCGCCGCGCTCGCATGCCTTCCAAGCGATGGCAAGGTGGGCACCGCGGGATTCCGCGCGCCGGGCAACGTAGTCCTCGGCGGCTTCGTAGAACAGGAGGTAATGCATCAGGCAGACTCCGTTATTTCCCTCGGGCCTATCCTTTATCCAACCACGATGATTGTGAGTTCGGAGCCGCAAGTGGGTCAAGAGGCCGATACAGCCGTTCGGAAAATGCTATAACCGGGTCACTACGAAATCAGTCTAACTTTCAGGAACACTACTCGAACTGAAAATGTGGAAAGCCGCGTGATCCGGCTTGGGTCGCGCGCGTTGAATTGCTGTGCTAATCTTTCGGGGTTCAAGAGAGGCATTGAAGTGAATCGCTTTATTTCGTTCATGGTTCTCGGCGGTTTGCTGGCTGCAACTCCGCTGTGGCCGCAAAACAATGCAACTGAGCCCAATGGCTCAGAGACGACGCTGCGCATTACCAGCCGGGCAGTCCTGGTGGACGTGACTGTAACCGACCATGACGGCAAGCCTGTGACCGGATTGAAGCAAGACGCCTTCACGGTGCTGGACCAGGGAAAGCCCCAGACCATCTCTTATTTTGAGGAGCACGACCGCGCGGAGGAGGCGAAGAAGAACGAGCAAGCTGTCTTCCCTACTCTGCCGCCAGACGTGTTCACCAACTTCTCACCGATTGCGCCTCCGGCAGCGGTAAATCTGTTGCTGCTGGATACGTTGAATACGCCGATGGACTCCCAGATGGTGGTGCGTGAGCAGGCCAGGAGCTACCTGAAGAACCTGAAGCCGGGTTCGCGGATTGGCATCTTTATCATGTCGCTCCGGCTGAGCTTTGTGCAGGGATTCGCGGATGACCCGGCCGTTCTGGCCGCTGCTTTGGGTTACAAAAAGAATGCCACTCCGGAACCCGCGATCCTTCTGCAATCGCAAGAGGAAGCCAACGCCCAGTCCAACCTGGTGGGCATGATGTCAGCCCCGGTGGGCGGAGGGCCGGGCGGCACCACGACCGCGGGGTCGGCGGCCATGATCTCGGGTATGCAGGATTTTCTGGCGGAGACGCATTACGCCCAGACGAGCGATCGCGAATATCGCACTCTGCAGAATCTACAACAACTGGCCACGTTCCTTGGTGGTTTTCCGGGACGCAAGAACCTGATCTGGATGTCGGGAGACTTTCCGCTTGCCCTTTTTGGTCAAACCGATATGCGGTTTGAAGCGGACGTGAGGAAGACCATCAACCTGCTGAATGCGGCGCGCGTCTCCATCTACCCGATTGACGCGCACGGCGTGGTAGGAAATAACCTCTACACCGCTCAAAGCCAGCTCGATCATTCGATCTCGGCACCGAGCCAGTTGCTGGGTCCGCCGGCTGGCATGACGGCGGGAGCGCCCAACGCGGGACAGGGCGGCTTCTCAACCGCGGTGATGAACGAGAACAGGGACCTGAACAGCAGTCACTCGACGATGGAGATGCTGGCACGGGAAACCGGCGGCCAGGCCTTCCACAACTCCAATAGGTTGTCGGATGCGATCAATAGGGTCATCTCTGGGAGTGCCAACTTTTACACGCTGTCGTATTCACCCACAGACGAGAGAATGGATGGGACTCTGCGCACAATTGATGTGAAAGTGACGGGCGGCAAATACACGCTTTCGTTTCGTCGCGGGTACTATGCGCTGGACCAGGATTTGCCGGGCGCGGCGCAAGCGGCGCAACGGCAGGCCCTGGTGAATCAGTCCACTGAAGACCCAACCCTGGTTGATCCCCTGAAGGCTTTTATGGAATTCGGCATGCCGCAGACGGAGCAGATTCTCTATAAGACTTTGATTCGCCCAATACCTGAAAAACCGAATATGCCTGCCACGGAAAAGCCCGAGGTGAAAGGTCCGCATGACCGCTACGCGGTGGACTTTGCCGTGGACTTGAAAGACCTTAGCCTGAAGCCGGATGCAGAGGGCAACCACGACGGGGCGCTGAATTTGACGTTGATTGTGTATGACAAGTACGGATCGGTGGCCAATCGCAAGGACCACATTGTTCAGCTCAAGTTGAAGCCCAACGTCTACAAGGCGTTCCAGCAGACGGGCGTGCAACTCCATGTCGAAATTGAAGTGCCCAAGGGGCAGTACTGGCTGCGTACCGGCGTTTACGACCAGGCCACGCGCAAGGTGGGTACCATGGAAGTGCCGTTCAGTTCGGTGAAGCCGCTGGAGACTGCGACCCGTTAGAGCCTGTTACTAACTTTCCTGCGGCCCGCGAAAGTTAATAACAGGCTCGAGGGGGAGAACGGGTACTTACCTTGCCAGCCGCTCGGCCATTCTGCCGATAAGCGGGAGGTGGAATCTCCTTCCGGTCAACGCGCACAGTGAAGTTGCGATCCAAAGCCCAAACCACAGAGCCCATGCGACCCGCGTAGCACTGAGCAGGTAGTACGCTCCGCGATGCAATGCAGGTTCCGCGAGAAGGGAAAGAACCAGGCTCACTGTAAAGGCAGCGAGGTCGAGAAGAATGGACTGCCACGCGTGGAATCGGACATAAGAACGGTGCTTGTAGCGTGGAAGCATCAGGAAGAACATCGCCGGCACAAAGGTGATGTAGGCCAATGCGGCAATGCTATTGTCAGAGAAGCCAGGACGGGTGGTTTCTGACGCGATTGTGGTTTCAGACACGGTAGCTCCTTTCGGGGGCTGTGTTCGGGTTCAGAGAGAACAAAAGCGAGTTGAGCCAAGGATTCCGGGGGGAAGATTCCCAAAGCTGGTGCGCACACTATCGGCAGTAAGGCAGGAATTGTTTAGCTGAATTCGTGCCAATTGCATAGCTAAGGAGATTCGTTGCCGAATTTATTGGCGAAGCGGCATCGGCAGGGTACAACTCGACGCCGTTCAGGGTGCTCCGGTGTTTAGAGAACCTCTTTGAGGACAACAGAAACTGTGCGGCTTGCTCCACCACTGCGCACGGTGAGGTGGAGAACGGTTCCGACCGGCTGGGTGAAGGCGCTTTGCAGCGTGTCGTCCGTGGGTGGGCGGCCGTCGATTGCGGTAATCACGTCATCCTGTTTCAAGCCTGCGGCCGCACCGGGGCTTCCAGGGACCACGGTTTTGATTGCCAGGTGATCGGGATCGGGGTCAAACACCAGTCCGGCGCGGTTGAAGATGTCCGGATCGCCGTAGTTGGAGTTCTTCTCCAGATACATCTTTCCGTGCGGGTAGTCGAAGATCACGCTGAACTGTTTGAGGATGCGCAGGCCTATGTTACCGGCAATGGTCTGTGAAACGTCGGCTCCCTGGGTGTCTGTGGACAAAACTGTGATTGGCTGGCTGACGATTGTTTTGCCGAGTTGCAGTGCATGTGCGCGCGCATAGAAACCCTGCTCGGGTCCGCCCCAGCCTTCGCCCGCGTAGCCGTGGATGGTTGCGCCGTACTGAGCGATGAGATTGTGCTGCTTCACAAACGGAGCGTAGAGCGTGAAGGAGTACATGTCTCCGGTGTCGATTCCGAAGACAGCCGGAATTCCATCGACGCTGCCATCGGCGACGAGGAATCCATCCTGGTAGTGGATGGGTACAGCATCACCATTTCCGGGGTACTTGAAGCGCTGCGGGTCATAGAAGGTGATTTGCTGTCTCTCGAAATCAACCCGGACGGGCAGCGCCTGCAGCAACTGAATGCCAACCATGATGCCGTCCTGACCGTCGCCAACTGCCGAATCGACCACTGTGAATGGTTGGTCGGACATGATGAGTCCGCCAATGTTCACCGTCTTCACGTTCACGCCCTGACCGGCAACATTTCCCCCGCCGGCAATCAATGTGCCTGAGCCTTCCGGCTTCAGGCCCAGCCGCTTGGCCAGGCTGGCGGTCATGATATTGGCGGACCCGGTATCGAGGATGGCGTCGAATGGTCCCTGACCGTTGATGGTGGCCTGGAGCTCAATGCCATGAGTCGCATGGACGGTTGCACCGGGGGAAACGTCGGTCCCAGGCTGAGCAACTGACGCTTGGGCTTTGGGGGACGACACCGGAGCGTTCTGCGCGTCGCATCGCGCGGCCACGATTACAAGGCCAAAGGGAATCATTCCCAAAGCCGCATTTGCAATGAACAATCTGACAGTCTTCGTCATCAAAGAGGCCTCCGTAGCAATCTTTGAGAACTTTTCGGCGAACGCCCTATGCCATCGCGGCAAGCACTGCGTCTGCGAACTGGGTGGTACCGGCGGTACCTCCTACGTCGCGGGTCAGAGTCTTGCGGGCTGCGTAGACGGCGTCAAGCGCGGCCTGGACTTTGTCGGCGGCGGCGTGCTCGTCGATATGGCGAAGCATGAGGACTGCGGATTGAAGTAGCGCAGTTGGATTTGCGACGTCTTTGCCGGCGATGTCGGGCGCGGAGCCGTGAACGGCTTCGAAGATTGCGCAGTCGAGGCCGAGGTTGGCGCCGGGAACCAGCCCCAGGCCGCCGACGAGGCCGGCGCATAGATCGCTGACGATGTCGCCATAAAGATTTTCAAGCAGCAGCGTGTCGTATTGGAAGGGGTTCATGACGAGCTGCATGCAGGTGTTGTCGATGATGTGCTCGCCATAGAAGATCTCCGGGAAGCCCTCGCTCACTTTGCGCGCGCAGCGCAGAAACAAGCCATCGGAGAGCTTCATGATGTTGGCTTTGTGGATGGAGTGGATCTTTTTGCGGCCGTGTTTGCGGGCGTATTCAAATGCGAATTTCGCGATGCGCGTGGAGCCTTTTTCGGTGATGACCTTGATGGCTTCGACCACACCCGGGACGACTTCGTGCTCCAGGCCGACGTACTCACCTTCCGTGTTTTCGCGGACGATGATGAGGTCGAGGCCGGGCCAGTGCGTCGCCATGCCGGGCAGATTCTTGATGGGGCGGAAGTTGGCGAAGAGTTCAAACTTCTTGCGCAGAGTGACGTTGATGCTTTTGAAGCCGCCGCCAACCGGGGTGGTGACCGGCCCCTTCAGGGCAACCTTGTTGCGCTCGATGGACTCGTAGAGCGCGGTGGGAATGTATTCGCCGTAGATTTCGAAAGCTTCCGCGCCTGCGGCGTAACGGTCCCACTCGAATTTGACTCCGGTGGCTTCAAGAATGCGGACAACGGCCTGGGTGACTTCGGGGCCGATGCCGTCGCCGGGGATGAGGGTTACTTTGTGCGTCATTTGGTCCGCCATCGAAATTCTCTCGCTCCGATTTCTCGGTCCCGATTAGGGAGAGGTTGTGTAATAAAAACTAATCGCTTTCCTGTTCATGTCAAAGGACACAATCCAATATTCCGGCACGTAAGGTGCGAAGGGATTTGCATAAACGAATTCTTCAACGCATCCAGGTGATTTGCCGCCCAGAAAGTCCCCGCATCTGTCGTCCCTCCAGGGCCTGCCCATCGTTTTAAGGACGGACTCGCGGGAATCGTCGACTTTCAGTTTATTGAAAGCTCTCTCAAGAAAATGCACCCTCAGAATTGGGCCGAAGATTAGGGCACAAACCAACGCTCCTACCAGGACACCGATGCTCGCTTGCTTTCGCGTCACGCTCAAGCCGTACCCTGCTTCTTTGTCTTGCGCCCACCCAGAAGGCCTTCGAGTTCTTCCTTGAATTCGCGCACATCCTTGAAGTCGCGATAGACGGATGCGAAGCGGATGTAGGCTACGGTGTCGATGCCTTTGAGGTGTTGCATGATGAGTTCGCCTACTTCGCTGGTGGTGCGCTCGCGCTCCGGAGCGTCCACGAGGTAGGTTTCCGCAGCGTCGACGATGGCTTCAAGTTTACTGGCGGGGACGGGACGCTTCTCACAGGCGCGGAGAAGGCCGCTGAGCACCTTCTGGCGATCGAAGCGCTCGCGCCGGCCGTCCTTTTTGACCACCATGTAGGGGATCTCGTCGATGCGCTCGTAGGTTGTGAAGCGGCGAAGGCAGCTTTCACACTCGCGGCGGCGACGGATGGAATCGGCCTCCTTGCTTTCGCGCGAGTCGACGACCCGGTCCTGCCCGAAACCGCAATAAGGACATTTCATGCTTAGGGCGATTCTAAATCAGTGGACAGTGGCTCAGTTCGCAGTTCACAGTTCAGAGTTCGCAGTTCGGAGTTCCAGGTTGTCAGTTATCAGGCCACTGGAACTAAGAGGGTTTTGCTGGCGAGGGCGGTTAAGCCATCGAGGGTGTCAAGGAAGGCGGCGGCCAACGGTGGTGCATCGCTGTCGAGGTGCCAGAGTAGTTCGGCGTTGTTCCATGCGGCTTCGCGGGCGGCCGCGACGCTCCAGGCGGCGAGCGTGTTGTCGAGGGCGGAGACGGGCGGCAGAGCGTCGCCGAGGAGACGGACGCGGAGGGTGACCTTTGCGACTTCGATGAGGCTGTCGAGGGTGGAGTCGAGCGCGGTGTAGTCGTTGTATTGCGTGGTGCCATGCTGTGGCGGGGTGGACAAGGCCTGGCAAAGGCCGAGGACGGCCTGCGGCAGGTCGTGGTTGATGTGGGCGTTCATGCCGGCGAGCGCGAACTGGATGCGTGCTATGGGTGTCTGGTTGCGGATGGCGAAGAAAGCCTGCCAGCAGCCGGGCGTGGGTTCACCCGAGAGAGAAAACTCGAGGGCCGTGAAGTAGTAACGGGCAAAGGCAACGTCGAGAGCGGCGATCCATGCGGGGTCCGCAAACCGGGTCGGGTCAGTGGGGTCGGTAATGTTGACCCGCGTCTGGACGGCCTGGGTGACGTTTAGATAGAGCCAGTTGAACCACTTGAGACCGTCGCTGGGGATGCATGTGGCGTCGATGGTCTGCATAATCTGAATGACGTCGGGAATGGTTTGCGGGGTGGTTTGGACGGCGGCGAGGAGGGTGGGGTCGTAGGGGAACATGGGAGGGCTATGATAGCCCGGCGCGATGGGGATTGGAAAGCGGGAATAACTCAGAATTGCTGGTTCAGTCCTTGGGAAGGGCAACTACGAATGCCCAAAATGTCTTATCCTTCTTCAGCTTGAGAATTGAGTCGTCCTTCGTGGGGTCAGGCATTTTCTCTCCACCGATCACATTGGCACGACGGTCAAACGCCTGTTGCAGGTGAAGCTTCGCGTCTGCGGCTTTGCCTTCTTCCGCGTCTGCGCAGGCAAGGTTGTAGTAATTGAGCGGGTAGTCCGGATCTTTGGTAATTGCATTCGCCGCAACGGCGCGGCTGTTCTTCAGATCCCCGCTCATACCCAGCGACATAACCAACTGATCGATGATGATGCGGCGCGGCGTGAGGGATTTTGGATCGTCAGGCAGTGCATCCAAGGCTGATTTGTAATAAGGAGCGGCCAACCCGGGTTCGCCCTTGAACAGGATAGAGGCAAGCACGAAATAGTTTTCAGCGTCAGACTCATACCTCAGGTCGGGTTTGAAGCCTGCGAGGTTGGCCTTCATCGCTTCTTCTTCTTCAGGGGTATTGATCACAGAGGAAATGTGAACCTCCGCGCAGGTTTTTGCATTGCCCGCGAAGCCAAACAGGTTGGGTTGGTGAGGGCCTCCCCCCTGGCTCATGTCGAGCAGATAGGACGTGGTTGCAAGTGTCTCTCCAGCGGAATCTTTAACTTCGCCGTCAACGCGTTTGGAGATGAGCTTCCCGTCGTTCTTAACGATGGGATTGATCGCGTCGTCGCGGCAGCCTTTTGCCGTAGGGTTCCCCGAAAGATTCTCAAAGACGATAAAAGATGCGTTGAGCTTGGCTGCGGCGTTCGAAAACTGCGCAACCGGACGCGTACCTTTGTCATAGACCGTGATCAGCTCGGGTTTCCATTCCTCTCCGCTGGGAAGCGGGATGCCGCCTGGACCGAACCATGTGACAAGCATGAGTGGCTTGGTTGCGGCGTCCTGCTGGGTAGCGCTGACTGAAGGCGGCAGTGCGAGCAGAGCCGCGCACACGAGCAGTGCGAATCGGAATAGTGATTTGGGCATTGGCAATATGCTACACCGGAGAACTGTATCCCTGCTCAGCTCAGGAATTCGGCGATAGCGGCCACAACAGTTTGCTGCTCGTCTTCGCGGAGTTCTGGGAAGATGGGAAGAGCCAGCACTTCGCGGGCGGCGCGTTCGGCTTCAGGGAAGTCCCCCTCTTTGTAGCCGAGTGGCTTGAGGGCGTGCTGCAGATGCAGCGGGACGGGATAGTAGATTTCCGAGCCGATTTTGCGTTCTGTCAGGAAGGCTCGCAGGTCATCGCGGCGCGCGGTGCGGATGACGTACTGGTGCCAGACATGGCGGGTGCCGGGGACCTGGTGAGGCAGGACGATGCCGCGGCTCGGATAGGGGCCCGTTTCGGCGAGACCGGCGGCGATAAAGCCCGCATGGTAGCGCTCGGCAACGATTCGGCGCGCGTCGTTCCAACCTTCAATGTACTTGAGCTTGACCGAGAGGATGGCACCCTGGAAGCCGTCCATACGAGCGTTCCAGCCGACCTCGTCGTGGTGGTAACGGCGGCGCATGCCGTGCTGGCGCAACATTCTGATGCGCTCGGCAATCTGGTCTGAATTGGTGGTGACCATGCCCGCGTCGCCGGCTGCGCTCAGGTTTTTGGTGGGATAGAAGCTGAACGCGGCAACGTGGCCCAGGCCGCCCGCCTTGACTTCGTTCGATTCCGCACCCCAGGCCTGCGCGGCGTCTTCGATGATGGTGAGCTGATGTTCGCGACCGATGCGGCGGAAAAAGTTGGATGCAACGGGCTGCCCATAGAGATGGACCGGCAGCACTGCTTTGACCTGGTTTGCGCGGGGGCCCTCCAAAATGGCATCCACCGCCGCAGGGTCCAGATTGAAGGTGGCCGGGTCAATGTCGGCCAGCAGGGGCGTGGCTCCGGCGCGAAGGATGGCGCTGACGGACGCGAAAAAGCTGAAGGGTGTGGTCACCACGGCGTCTCCGGGGCCGATGCCGGCCGCTGCCAGCGCCAGCCACAAAGCATCGGTTCCTGAGGAGCAGCCAAGGGCGTGGGCGACGCCGAGTTGTTCTGCCGAGGCCTTCTCAAATGCGGCCACTGGCTCGCCCAGGATGAACTGCTGAGTTTCAAGGACATGACCGAGCGCAACCAGCAGTTCCTGCTGAAGGGGACCGTACTGGCGTTGTAAGTCCAGCATGGGCACCGGCTGGGCGGTTTGAGGTGGCGTGCGGTGGGCGGGCAGTGTCTCTTGCACGACCTGATTTTACCAGTCGCGGGAGTGCGGGTTACCCGCAAGCGATGAGGCGCATCCAACGAAGGGCAATGCAATAGAGTGGGAAGCGCGAGAAGAGGCGTTGCGCATGAACCGGCCAAATTAGCCGCCGCTAAAGGAGTATGAATGGGCTTTGCGTTACTTTCTTCAGACGGATCAGCCGTTTAGGAAAGTCTCGTGTATCCGGGTGGTTGGGGATGCAAGAGTTGCGGTTCGGACGATCCGAATCGAGGCAAAGAAGGTATGAGACCCGATGCGGAGTTGAAAAGGTTGGTAAATGGCTGTAATGTTGAGCCATTGCGGGGCACTTGCGGCAACTGGGTTTCCAGATCCGTACCCGCCACTCTGGCTTTTCACCGACAGGAATTGAATTTCAACGATCAAATGAGAGTAGGAGATCGGCACATGGAAAACAAGCCGGCACAAAACATTCAGGATACATTCCTGAACACCGTCCGCAAGGATAAGACCCCGATTACGATTTATCTGGTGAGCGGTGTCAAGCTGACCGGAAAAATTCGTTCTTTTGACAAGTATTCTGTTCTTCTGGAAAACAATAGCCAGGAGCAATTAATCTTCAAGCACGCCATTTCGACGGTGGTGAGCAACCGGAGCGTGGTGCATACCGAGCATCGCCCCATGGGCATTGCGGCGGGGATTGGCCCGTCCGCGGTTGCCATGCCGGGTGCGTCACCAGCGACTGCGGAGACGCGATAGCACGCGGGGAGCAGTCTCGATTGGCAGTTGAGAAGAGCGGGACCGGCGGCTTGGGTAGTTCACCCGATCGAGCGGTCCTTGTAGCAGTGGACCTGGGTACGCGCTCGCGGAGCAACCGCGCAGGCGTACCGGGTGCGCGGAACGCCGGAGTGTGCTCTGACTCCGCGAATATCGCACATTTGGATTTCGATGAGAACGGATCGCCGTTCGAGTCCGCTAGTTTGCGCAGCGGAGGCGATCTGCCGTCAGAGCCGGCTCATGCCCATGAGTCGCCAGGCCTGGACGCGGACGAGTCCCTGGCAGAGTTCCGTGAGCTGGTGGCAAGCGCCGGCGGGCAGGTGGTTGCCGAGCTGATCCAGCACCGGTCGCGACCCGATCCGGCGACGCTGATCGGCGCCGGCAAGGTAGAGGAAATCGCGGGCGAAGCGGCTTCCACCGAGGCCGACGTGGTGCTGTTCGACCATGACCTGACACCGACCCAATTGCGCAACCTCGATGCCGCCCTTCACTGCCGGGTGCTGGACCGGACGCAACTCATTCTGGACATTTTTGCCCGTCATGCTAGAACGCGCGAGGGCCAGTTGCAGGTGGAGTTGGCGCAGCTTGAGTACATGCTGCCGCGGCTGACGGGACGGGGAAAGGCGATGTCGCAACTAGGCGGCGGCATTGGAACGCGAGGACCGGGCGAAACCAAATTGGAGACGGACAGGCGGCGGATTTCAGCCCGCATCGACCATTTGAAGGGCGAGTTGGACGCGGTGCGGCGGGTGCGCAAACAGCAGCGGCAGCGGCGAGAGTCTGTCCCGGTGCCTACGGTGGCGCTGGTGGGCTATACCAATGCTGGAAAAAGCACGCTTTTCAATCGGCTTACCGGGGCGCAGGTGCTGGAATCGTCGCGCATGTTCGCCACGCTCGACCCCAAGCTGCGTGCCGTGGAATTGCCCAGCCGCCGCAAGATTCTGCTCTCCGATACGGTGGGCTTTATCCGCGATTTGCCGCACACGCTGGTGACCAGCTTTCGAGCCACGCTGGAAGAAGTGGCGCAGGCGGAGGTGCTTTTGCATGTTCGGGACGCGGCCTCGACGTACGGCGAGGAGCAAAGGGCGCAGGTGGAGAAGGTGCTGGGCGAGTTGGATTCGCTGGACAAGCCGCGCATCGAGGTACAGAACAAGATTGACCTGCTGCCTGAGCATGAGCTGGAGGGGCTGTTGGCGCGGTCGCGAGCTGCGGGCGAAGTGATGGTTTCAGCACGCACCGGGGAAGGCATGGATGCGCTTCTCCAAGCGATTGACGAGGCTCTGTTTTCCGATCCGCTGATTGAGGCGGAGCTGAGGGTTCCGCAGCACGAGGGCGGCGTGTTGGCCTCCATCGAAGCGGGAATGGTGGTGCATGCGCGCGAGTATGAGGGCAACCTGGTTCGGCTCAGGGTGAGCGGTCCGGCGTCGCTGATGGGACGCCTGCGCCAATACCGGACGCGGAGCCAGCAGACTTCCCCGGCTAAGCAGCTCATAGATTAGATTCTTTTTCGAGGCGCGGAACCTCAGTTCCAGACGCGCCGTATCTCCCTTGTAAGAAACGCCAGAACAACCAAGAGGACCAGCTTGATGATGACGGCGTCTGCGCAGTTGAAGTCTGGACGAGCAAGGGTGCTCGCCGGGTGCGGTCTGGCCGCGACGATCCTCTGTTCGCTGCTACCCATCAGCCGATGGATCGCGCCTGGAGATTCCATGCGAGCCTTGTTGAGCCGCGAAGCGTTCTGGTGGACCTTTGCAGCAGTGGTGCTGCTCTGGTTGGCGTTTGTCGAGCAGCAGCCTCTCAGTTCGGTCGGCTTCCGCTGGCCTACGTGGAAGACATTCGTTTTTGCGGTGGTGGGCGCCGTGGCGATGCTATTTGTGATGATCCTTCACATGGGCGTGATTGTCCGCGTCTTCCACCTGGATACCACCACGGTACTCGCGCAGCAACAGATGATTCTCAGCCAGCCTTACTGGTTTCGCGTTCTGCTTGTACTGCGGGCTGCGGTGGTTGAGGAGATCCTGTTTCGCGGATACATGATTGAGAAAGTCCGGCAGCTCACCGGTAGTGTGGGTTTGGCAGTTGCTGTTTCCGTGCTCGCGTTCACCTGGGCGCACTATGCGGGATGGGGAGCGGTGCAGCTTATCCCCGTCTTCGGCGCCGGCGTCATCCTTGCCCTTTTGTACGTGAGTCGGCGCGATTTGCCATCGAACATGCTGGCTCACTTTCTGACGGACGGCGCGGGCTTTCTTTTAAGATGAGCTCGAGGACACGGCATGAACTCCGTCGAAGGCGGCACATCTCCATCGATTACTACGCTTGAAAGCCGCGAAGTCTATCGCAACAACTGGCTGAGGCTGCGCGAGGACAAGATCCTGCGTTCGAACGGACAGCAGGGCGTCTACGGCGTCGTTGAAAAGGACGATTGCGCCGTCATTCTACCCATCGACCAGGGACGCGTGTGGCTGGTGGAGCAGTTTCGCTACACCATCCAGGAGCGCGCGCTGGAGTTGCCGCAGGGCGGATGGGAGATGGAAGTCGACGATCCGGAAGAGCTGGCGCGGGGGGAATTAAAGGAGGAAACGGGAATGCATGCCGCAACAATGACCTACCTGGGATGGCTATGGATTGCGTACGGATTTCTGCGCCAGAAGCAACATGTGTTTCTCGCCACCGGATTGACGCACACGGAAAAAGAACCGGACCCAGAGGAACACGACCTTGTTGTGCGGTCCCTGGCCGTGGAGGATTTTGAAACTTTGATGCTGAACGGCCGCGTGCGCGACAACTGCACACTGGCGGCATGGGGGCTTTATCTGTTGTGGAAGGCACGGGAGGGAACAGGCGCATCCGTCGTTCTGAACGCGCCTGTCGCCCCCGATAGGAACAGCTGATCTAGACGGGATGAAATCTCTGGACCGAGCGAATGGTGATCAGAATGAACAGGACCAGGAGCGCTAGCTGAGCGATCACGAATCCCGGGGATGTCTGCGACGGCGCGATGGAGTGGAGAGCGCGGAACTTGTCGAAGGCCTGCGCTACCAGGACGAAGAAGTTGAAGTAAAGCGCCACGCAGGCTGAAATCACGTACGTTGTCCGCCAGACGCCGGCCAGTTTCTTGGCATAGAGCGCGTAGATCGCCACGAAGAGGTCAATGATCGACAGGACTCCAAGTACGATTCCCGGCGTGACGCCGTGAAACGGAAACAGGAATCCGGACAAGCTGGTAAGGAACGTTGAGACAATGAAGGTCGCGGTCAGGATGCTGAATTTTTTCGAGGAGAAAAATCCTAAGACAACGAAAACTCCAGCACCGAGCCCGACCACGCTCAGAAAAACGTGAAGGTAAGTGAATTGCATCACATGCAAACTTTGGAGCATGGACTTGTCCTTTCGTGGAGCGAGAAATGGTACTGCATTCGGTGCGGCCCCGTGAGCCGGGCAAGCGCAAAGGTTCCGCAGGGTGGTTGTAAGACAGCTTACATTGTGCCCGTCATGAGCGGGAAGTAGAATCCGGACCCGGCATGCAGGCAATTTTTCAGCGCCGCCAGATTACCACAGGGTGCGTAGTAACTCGCTAATAATTCGCATGAGAATCATCGAATTCCGGCTGATTGTGGAGCGGTGGTAAACGAATCCTCGACTCCAGTCATAAAGCTGCTAACTTATCCGCGCTCTTCGACGGGAATCCATGGCGAGGGATAGACGGGGCCGATGTACTCGGCGCGGGGACGGATGAGGCGGTTGTCGTCAAGCTGTTCAATGACGTGCGCGGTCCATCCGGAGATGCGGCTGATAGCAAAGATCGGCGTGTAGAGATCGATGTCGATGCCCAGAGTGGCGTAGGTGGAAGCGGAGTAGAAATCGACATTGGCGTTCAGCTTCTTGTCGGCATTGATATAGAGCTCGATTGCCCTGGACATCTCAAACCACTTGGGCTGGCCCGCGTCCTTGCCCAACTGCTCGCTCATTTTGCGGAGGTGGGTAGCACGCGGATCCTCGGTTTTGTAAACGCGGTGGCCGAATCCGGAGATCTTCTGCCGGGCGGCAAGCATTCCCTTTACGTATTCCACCGGATCGGCTCCGGCCTTGTCGATGAGGTAAAGCAGGCGCATGACGGCTTCATTCGCGCCGCCGTGGAGCGGGCCTTTGAGAGCGCCGATGGCTCCGGTTACAGCGGAATGGATGTCTGCGAGAGTGGCGGCGATGACGCGGGCGGCAAAAGTAGAGGCGTTCAGTTCGTGATCGGCGTGCAGAATAAGAGCGATATCGAGGGTGCGGGTCGCGGTTTCCGAAGGTTTTTCGCCGGTCAGCATCCACAGGAAGTTGCCGGCGTGAGAGAGGGATCGGTCCGGCGGCACAATCTCCCGGCCTTTTCGAATGCGATCATAAATCGCAACAAGCATGGCAACCTGGGAGACTAGATTGTAGCTCTTGCGCACGTTGGCGTCGTGCGAATTGTCTTTCTCGTCGGCGTCGTAGAAACTGAGCGCTGACACAGCGGTTCGCAGGACTTCCATGGGCGTTGCGGTGGTAGGAAACGCCCTCAGCAAGTCGATGACGCGCACATCCAGCGACCGGGCCAGCGCCAGCTGGGACTGAAACTCGCGCAGGGCCAGCGCATTGGGCAATATGCCGTTCCAAAGCAGGTAGGTGGTCTCTTCGAACGTGGAGTGGACAGCCAACTCGTGAATGTCGATCCCGCGATAGGCAAGAACTCCCGCCTCCCCGTCGATCCAACAAATTCCAGAGTTCGCCGCAACAATTCCTTCCAGACCCTTCCCAGCGACTGCAGTCGACATAGCTTTCGGATCTCCCTCTTGCCCTGTTTTTGTGGTTTCAAGCCCCGTGTCGGACCTCAGAAAAGCGGCCCAGCGGTTGAATTGCAGCAAAGATGTTTATAACGGAAGCGTTCGGCCCTTGTCACGGAGGATGGGACATGGCCCTTCTTTTCCCCCACAGTTTGGATTCTTTCTATATTCTTGTAGACGCCCCCGTGGTTCGCCGAGTTTGGACTTCAAAAAACTCGATCATGGGCCGGGAAGTCGCGAAGACCTGAAGCGCGAAGCAGGATATTTCGCTTCGGCGTCTAATGGGGATAGAACGAGATACCGAAGAGCGGCCAGCTCCCTGCCACTTAAGAGACGAAAGGTAAAACAAATGACCAATGAATATGACAACGCCCCTAGAACCTATTCCGGCGCATTGCTGGCAGTAATCGCCGTTGCATTTGTTTGTGCGCTGGGTGGACTGATCTGGACCTACACACTGAGTAACAAGGTGGCGGCCCAGCAGGCAGAATTGTCCGATGCCAAGCAGCAGAACACGAAGCAGGCCGCGGAACTGCGCGAAACCAATGCGCGCCTGAACGTGGCTACCGAGGAACTGGGTAAATCGCTGGGCCTGACGCAGAAGCAGATGGACGAACGCGCCCAGCAGCTTATTCGCCGCGAACAGGCTGTGGAAGCCAACACCCAGCAACTGGCTAGCGCGCAGAAGCAGACGGCGCAACAGGTGAGCGCGGTTTCCAGCGCGGTATCCGATGTGAAGACGGATGTCGGGGGCGTGAAAACCGACGTGGCGAAGACACAGACCGACCTGGCCGGGGCCATTGCGCAGTTGACGACGATCAAAGGCGACCTGAGCGACCACGGCAGCCTGATTGCACGAAACCACGACGAACTTGAAGTCCTGAAGCACAAGGGCGACCGGGCCATCTACGAGTTCACGCTGGCCAAGGGACAGAAGAAGCCGGTGGGCACGGTGAGCCTGGAATTGAAGAAGGCCGACGCCAAGAGGAGCAAATTCACGCTCGTGGTGTATGCGGACGACAAGGAATATGAGAAGAAGGACAGGAGCCTGAACGAGCCGCTGCAGTTCTATGCGGGCAAGGATCCGATGCTGTTTGAAGTTGTGGTGAACTCCGTGAGCGCCAAGAACACGGTGACAGGGTATCTCTCCGCGCCGAAGACCGCGCCGGCTCCTGCCGCTACTGGTCGATAACCGCTCCCTGGGGCGCCAGCACGAGGCTCGGCTGGTAACGGAGTGCAAAGGTGAAGTTCAAGTCTTTGCGGGCGTCCCACTCCTGCTTGCTCAAGCGGAACGACGAAACGAAGGTTCCCTCCAGAGTTTGCCCCGGAGCGATGGTTGAATCCGTCGTGGCCAGGGGCGTTGCGCGCGGCACGGGCATGTTTGGATAAGCGATGTATACGCGCTCGTAATCGGCCGCTGAAGCAGCGTAGCTGGAGTGAATGCCATCATCCAGCTTGATATTTGTCATCACGTTGTGCAGGTAAAGCGGGCCTTTGCTCTGGTTGTGCAGCCTGACCTGTGTGAAGACCAGCACCTGATCGAAGCTCTCCTTGGCCATCGCCTCGCCGCTGGCGTCGACGCCTGAGCTCTCAGCGTGCTGTGGGTGAGCCCAGACTGCAACAATTTCTCCGGTGGCCACGGGAGGCTTTTGGTTTGCTATCACATAAATTGCGATGGCCGTAGTCACCAGCGCGGCTGCGATCCAGGCGGCCCAGACAACATGACTGGAACCCTTGGCGTAGTCCTCGCCGGGCTTAACATCGACCAAATCGGGGGAATCCTGCAATAGACTCATGGCGCCCTTATCTTATCCCCAACCAAGAACATTTCGACAAGAATTCGTATTGTGCAGCGGTGAAAATCGTGACTGAATGCCCTGAAGCTGGTGCTTTTGAAGGCGATTACGGCCGGGGTCGAAGAGCCGCAAGGAACTCCGGAGCGGTGAGCGTGTTGAGCACATCGTCCGGACCCAGCCAGGCGCGGCGCAATTGGCGAATCCCGTAGTCCATTTTTCCCAGGTTGCGGGCATCGTGGGAGTCTGAATTGATGACGATCCTGCAGCCCAGTTCTTTGGCCAGGCGGAGGTCGCGATCATTCAGGTCAAGCCGCTCGGGTGCGGCGTTGTGCTCCACGGCGACCCCCAGTTCTGCCGCGCGGCGCAGCACTGCACCCAGGTCAAGGGCAAATGGCTCGCGACGCAGAAGCAGTCGTCCTGTGGGGTGACCCAAGATTCTCACATAGGGGTTCTCGATGGCCCGCAGCACGCGCGCCGTGGTTTCTTCGCGGCTCTGGTCAAAGCGCGTGTGGACACTGGCGATGACCACATCCATTTGCGCCAGGACTTCGTCGTCGAGGTCGAGCGCGCCGTCGCCCAGAATATCCACTTCGATCCCGGTAAACACGCGAATCCGCCCAGCCATTTGTTCGTCGGCTTCGCGAATGCGCCGCACATGTTCAAGCGCGCGCTCATCGTCGAGCCCATTGGTCATGGCCAGGTTTTTGGAATGGTCTGTGATGGCGATGTACTCGAAACCACAGGCCAGGGCGGCCTCGGCCATCTCACGAATTGAGTTGTGCCCGTCGGTGGCGTGGGTGTGCATGTGCACGTCGCCGCGCAGATCGGCTTTTTCAATCAGGTGGGGCAGCGCGTGACGGGCGGCGGCTTCAATCTCGCCGAGGTTCTCGCGCATCTCGGGCGGGATCCAGTCCATGCCGAGGGCGGCATATATCTCCTCTTCAGTGGCTGCTGCAACAACGGAGTTGTCGTCGAGACGCGCGAGGGCCCACTCACTCAGGGTGTAGCCCATCCTGAGAGCCCGTTGGCGCAGGCTCACGTTGTGAGCCTTGGAGCCAGTGAAGTATTGCAGGGCCGCGCCATAGGACGCGGAAGGAAGCAGGCGCACGTCTACCTGCAGTCCATCGGCCAGATGAAAGCTGACCTTGTTGTCACCTTTGGCAATGATGTCGCGGATGCCCGGGAATGCGGCCACATATTCCACGGCGGCAGCGGTATGCTCAGGCGCGCAGGCCGGCCCGGTCACCAGCAGATCCAGATCGCCGGCGGTTTCACGCCCACGGCGCAGGGAGCCGGCGGGAGTAACCCGCTCAATGCCGGGGAAAGCCAGCAGGTACGCGGTGATGCGCCGGGCCGCATCCTCGGCCACGTCGATGCGGTATCGGCCGGAACTACGGCGATATTCGTCGATTCCCTTGCGGAGTTTTTCAATCTGCTTTTCTCCCATGCGAGGCAAATCGGCGAGACGGCCTTCTTCGATGGCCAGGGCAAGCTGGTCGATACTGCCTATTTGAGCCGCGGCCCAAAGCAGCGCCACTGTCTTGGGGCCCATTCCGGGGAGCTTGAGCAGTTCAAGCAATCCGGCTCCGTACTTCTGGAGCAGCTCCTCGCGCAGCGGTAGTGTGCCTGTGAGGACGATAGCCTGGATATTCGCGGCCATGCCCTTGCCTATGCCCGGGATCTCAAGCAGACGGGCGGCGTCAGATGCCGCGGTCACGAGGTCAACGGTGGTCTGTTCGGCGGCTTCAGCGGCCCGGCGATAGCTGCGGATGCGGAATCCATCTCCGCCATCAATTTCCAGCAGGTCGGCGGTCTCAGACAGCAGGTGGCCAATGGTGGGGTTGTCCATGGCGGAAGCGTATCAGAATCAGATATCTGAAAGAAGACGGAACCCTGCGACGGTGAGGAACTGCAAGATACGAGCCGGGGACAGCGGACTGATTTGCTGGTATCAATCGCCCGAGAAAGAGTCTGGTGATAAGGCGGAGGGTGCCGGGCACACTTCCATTTCGCCACATGAAGGTGGCCTTGCCATAACGCCCGGCGATTCCGCTGGCTAAGCTGCGCTGTGGGCAGCTTGATCTTTGAAACGGATGACCGAATCTGCCTGGGGCCCTTTCTGGCCTTGGACGATATCGAACTCTACGTCATCGCCCTCTTTCAAGGTCTTGTAGCCATCCAGTTGAATTGCGGAATAGTGAACGAAGACATCCGGACCGTCGTCGCGACCGATGAATCCGTAGCCCTTGGCGTTGTTAAACCACTTGACCTTCCCTTTGTACTGAGCCACAGGCTCCTTCTTTCTTTGGGTCTTGCGGGGATCTGGTGGACGAGGAGATTCGAACACCAATACAAACTAAGACGTGAAAAGCCGCCGAAAGGTTGATTGAAAATAAAAAGTGGGTCTCGCAAAATGAAATGGGCCGGCAACGAATGCCGGCCCAGCGTGGAAGCCGCTCAGAAGCGCGAACTCCGATTAAATTCCTAAACGCTCTATTTCTTGTGCTTACCCGAAACAAGGCGCGAGAACAGCATTACGCTGGTCAGAGTTTTGCCGTCGAGAATTGCGCCCTTCTCAATCATTTTGAGCACCTCGGATAGCTTAACCAGGCGCAACTCGATCTCTTCATCATCTTCCGGATGGGCGTCGCCAGCCTGCAGTCCCTCGGCAACAAAGACCTTCATCGATTCGCCCAGAAAGCCGGGACTGGCGTAGTACTCAACCAGCGGCTTCCATTTTTTGGCGTGGTAGCCGGTCTCCTCGGCGAGTTCACGCTGAGCCCCGGCGAGCGGATCTTCACCGGCTTCAAGCTTGCCGGCAGGAAGCTCCCACAGGAATTGATTAGCCGCATGACGGTATTGGCGCTCGATGACGATCCAGGGGTTTTTCCTGCTCTTTGAGCTATCGATTGCCAGGATCACCACGCTGCCGTTGTGGCGAATGATATCGCGCTCACTTGGCTTGCCACCCGGTTCAATCAGCTTGTCGTGCAGAACACGGAACAGCGGGCCCTGGTAGACGACCTTGGAACTGAGTAGCGTCGCCTTCTCTTTATCGGCAGACGGCTTTCCGAGCTTCCCCTTCTTTTTCAGCACCTTGGGGACCTTAGTCTCTTTGGCTTTCTGCGCCTTTGGGGCCTTGGTTTTTTGGGCTTTCAACACCTTGGGCGCCGTCTTCTTTGCCTTCTTCTTCGCTGGACTTCTTGCTTCAACGGCTACTGCAGCCTTCTTTTTGCTTGCCATCCTTTGTTTCTCTCCTCACGTTTGCGGTAAGGGAAAGTATACGCATTACACTTGAACCCATCTCATAAACCAACTGCGCAGAGTCGCTCAGGACTTTCGACCCGCTTTGGTGCGGGTCTCATATCACCGGACTTGGCTGTGCCAGTATTCTATGAGATGGGTTGGGTGTGGCAGTCTCAACTGACACTCCTGCATCGATTTTGCCCGGCGTGTCATCTTTAAATGAGCCGAACAAAACTTGAACCCACAGCGATTGGGAATCTCCGAGCGCAGCGAACCCCGAGTGAACGAGTTGTTGAACGCAGATTGCTATCCAATTACCGTTGCGCCGGGACTCCACCGGCTTTTTCTGGACTTTTGCGCCGGCGAGGCGCGGGCGCACGCATTCTATGGCTTCGGCCCAGTGGATCAAGCCTGGACCGCGCGTCCGCCGCTGCCTGCGCACTGGCCAGAGCTGGTTAACTTGCTGGCGTCGCAGAATGCAGGGTCTGGACCACAGGCGGATGCGGCGCTTGAAGCACTGCGACAGGGCGCGGGAACCGTGGTTACCGGGCAACAGGTGGGGCTATTTGGCGGACCGCTGTTCACTCCCTTCAAGGCGGCAACGGCCCTGGCGCACGCGCGAACTGCGACTTCGGCGGGGCAGCCTCACGCGGCCATCTTCTGGCTGGCCAGCGAAGACCACGACTTTGCGGAAATCAATCACGTCACCTTTCCCGCGCGAAGGGAGCTGAGGAAGCTGGTTTATTCGGCGGCGCCGGAAGCGGCAACGCCGGTAGGCCCCATTCTGCTGGACGATTCGATCACACCGCTGATTGACCAGGCGTGGGAACTGCTGGGTGGTTCCGATGCTATGGAGGCGCTGGCCGCTGCCTACAAGCCGGGCCGGACGTTTGCCGAGGCGTTCGCAGAGTTTTACGCAAAGGCATTTGCCGCCCAGGGATTGCTGGTGCTGGATGCCTTTGGCCGCGAAGTTCACCGCATGGGCGCGCCAGTGCTGAGGGCGGGGTTAGAACGCGCCGATGAGTTGCACGCGGCGCTGCTGGAGCGCAATCGCGAACTGGAAGCCGCGGGTTACCATGCGCAGGTGGCAGTCGGAACGCAGAATAGCCTGCTCTTTCTTATCGACGAGAAGACAGGCGCGCGGCTGGCGCTGAAGCGGACGGCCCCTACCGCACAGGAACCCGCGGGCTTGTGGCAGGCGGGGCGACAGAACTATTCGACTGCCGACCTGCTGGGGATTCTGGAGGTCGAGCCGGAGCGAATTTCACCTGCGGCGCTGCTGCGCCCCGTGTTTCAGGATTTTCTTCTTTCCACGTCGCTCACCATCGGGGGTCCGGCTGAGGTCGCGTACTTCGCCCAGTCCGCCGTGCTCTTCGAGCGTATTCTGGGCCGCATGACGCCGGTGCAGCCACGCTTCTCGGCGACGCTTGTTGAGCCGGCGATCGGGGACCTGCTTCGCCGTCACGAGCTTACGCTCGAACGCGTGTTTCAGATCGGCGGAGAAGCGGGCGGAGCCGGCGGTGAGATGGCGCTGGCCCAATTGCTGGCGGCGCGGGCGATGCCCATTGAAGGCAAAAGGAAACTGGCCGCCACGGGCACGGCGCTTGATGCCGAGCTGAATGCCTTGCTTGACTGGATGCGGTCACAGGACGAGGGACTGGGGCGTTCTGGTGAGACCGCTGCCAGCAAGGTGCGTTACCAGATGAACCGGCTGCGGACTCTCGCAGCCAATTTTCAGCTGCAACGCGAGGCTTCTCTCGGGCGGCACGCGGAGACCCTCTGGCAGGCACTCTACCCCGGCGGCGGACTTCAAGAACGTTTGCACGGGGCGGCGTATTATTTTGCACGATACGGTTTTGAACTGGCAGAGGAGCTGACCTCTCATGCAGCCAACCCTTGCCCGGGGCACACAGCGCTATGGTTGTGAAGCAGTGGCTAATGGTTAGCGATCAGTGGTTAGAAGTGCGGCTTGTTCAATCCTGGCAAATGACGGGAGGCTTGATTTGAAACAGTTTGCGGGCTTATTGGCCTTTGGGATTCTTGCTTCCTCAGCAACGCTGGCACAGACGAACCCCTGTGCAGTTGCCGGCACGAACAACGCCTTCCTGGGGATCCAGACCGTGCGCCTATGGGCGGGTGACGCACCTGAGGCCAAAGGCAAATCCTGTGAGGACATCCCCACCTTGACGGTCATGGGGCCGCGCCACGGTGCGGAGAACGGCTCGGCGGTCATCATCCTGCCCGGGGGCTCTTACCGCAACCTGGCGGCCGATCTTGAAGGACGCGAAATTGCCGACTGGTTTACCGCGCGCGGCTTTCGCGCCTTCATCCTCAGCTACCGGCTCACCTCGAATGGATACGTGCTTCCCATTCCCTTGCTCGACGCTCGCCGCGCGATCCAGACCGTCCGCGGTCGCGCCGCCGACTACCACATTGACCCTAACCGCATTGTTGTCATCGGCTTTTCCGCCGGAGGTCATCTGGCTGCGCTGGCGGGAACCCAGTTTGTCCCAGGAAATCCCGACGCGGACGACCCCATCGACCGCGCCTCAAGCCGTCCGGACTACCTGGTGCTTGGCTACCCGTGGATCGGCGCCATCTCGATGGATACTTCACACCTGAATTACTGCAAGCTTTACAACCTTATGGACCGCTGCGAGGCGCTCAGTAAGGCGTACTCCCCGGATCTGTTTGTCACCAAAGAAACGCCGCCCACCTTCATGTATCACACGTTTACCGACCAGACGGTTCCGGTGGAGCAGGGGCTGCGATTCTACGAAGCGCTCATCAGAGCCGGCGTGCCTTCCGAGATGCACATTTTTGCGAACGGAGCGCACGGCAGCGGGTTAGGCAAGGGTGACGCGTCGCTGGATCAATGGCCGGGACTGCTGGAAACCTGGCTGCGGGGGCATGGCCTGCTCAACCACGATGATTCCTCAGCCGCGTCCAAAACTCCGGCCACTCATTGAGTTGGTCCTTTATGGCACGGCATGTGAAAGAGTTAGTCGGCAAAGCACGTCCGGGCCGGATGCCCCTTTCACCCCTCAGGATCGTCTCGCATCGTGAGGGTTAGCCGGCCATAAGTCCGATCACGTTGAGTTTTCTTCAATCCGTGAGCAAAGCTGACCAGAAGGTGATTCTGGCAAATGGGACACTAATCGGAGATCGGAAGCGCGTCGGAGTTTCTGATTCCAGTGCCCCACTCGTGTAAGTCTGAGTCAAGAAGATCGCAGATCGAGTTACTAAGCCGTTGTGTTGTTCCTCGTTCTACGCTTCCCTACTCGACTGCCTACCTCGCACGTTTGAGCAAAGCATGTCCAAGCCGTAACTCGCGGAACTTTCAGGATAGCCTCACGTCCGCGCAGGAGGCACACTGCTATGTCTGCATTCCCCATTTCCATCCTCGATACAAACTGCGTTTACCCCTTCGATGCCGACCCGCCGCGGGGTCAATCCCGGCGCCGTCAGCATGACATCATTACCCGCGCCCAGGCTGGCGACAACTCGGCATTCACGGAAATCTACCTGTTGCATAGAAAGCGCGTTCTCAGTATCTGCATCCGCATGGTGCACGATTTCTCTCTGGCTGAAGACCTGGCCCAGGACACCTTTGTCCAACTGCACCGCAAGATAAGCTCTTTCCGCGGCGATTCGGCGTTTACCACCTGGCTGCACAGAATCACTGTCAACATTGTGCTCATGCATTTGCGCAAGTCGGTTCTTTCCGTTGTCTCCCTCGATGAAATCATGGCATGCGTGCCTGAAGAACGCGCCGGCCGCGAGTTCGGCTCCCGCGATCTGGCCCAGGCCGGCGTGGTCGATCGGCTCGCGCTCAATCGGGCCGTAGATATGCTCGCGCCAGGCTATCGCTCCATTTATGTCCTTCACGACGTAGAAGGCTTTGGGCACGTGGAAATCGCTGAGATGCAAAAATGCAGCATGGGTAACTCAAAGTCCCAGTTACACAAGGCCCGCCGCGCGCTGCGGTCTGCTTTGGGTCCGCAACCTGTACCCGAGCGTGCACAAAACTGATCCGCTAACTTGCCCCGAAACTTGAGCTTGTCCACTGTGTTTCCGCATTGGGCTTTGTGGAGATCGATCATCCGGAGATCGACGGTCACGTACGGTGCCTGGCTGTCGATCGTGATTAAATCCGGGGACAATACCGCAGATCGCAGGAACCGGCCGGCGCGTCTGAGAACCTAAACATCGTCTGCTTCAACTACGAAACAGCTTCATTTGCGATTGGTATGACATTTGCCGGAAGGATGCTGGGATAAGATGCCCCAAGAATTGAGGCGGGCCGACGACTTCGGGAGTGGAAGGACTTCCCGAAACCGCCAGCCCGCTGGACCCTGAAGCGGGTCTGGGTGGTATTGTTAGTTTAGGCTTGTTTACAGCGAAAGCAAGGGTTTTTTTTGAGAAGTTTCTGAATTCGTGACAGCAGTCACAGGACCCGTCGGTTTAGCGCCAACTTCGTTGACCGTGAGGGTCCGCCCCTGATACAAAAAGGTGTTCAACACTCAACAAAGAACAACATAGATCGTGTGAGCCGCCGGTACCAATATGCAAGAAATCATTCAACAAGTCGGGACACTTTTGCTGGGCTCCATCCCCACGATTCTGCTGTTTATCGTGCTGGTTTTGTCCTATCAGTTTTTGGTTCAGGGTCCCTTGACGGCCACGCTGAAAAAGCGCCGTGCGCTCACCGAAGGAGCGCTTGAGGATGCGCAGAAGGCCATTGCCGCGGCCGAAGCCAAGGCTACAGAGTACGCCGACAAGCTCCGCCAGGCGCGCGCCGAGGTTTACAAGGTGCGGGAGCAGCGAGTGAAGCAATGGAATGCCGAGCGGGATGCCGCGCTGGAAGCGGCGCGCAAGCTGTCCTCTGTGAAAGTGCTCCAGGCCAAGGCCGAGTTGGAAGCGGAAGCAGCCACGGTCCGGCAGACCATTCAGGCTTCGGTCGGGGATTTGGCCACCCAGGTGGTCCGCGCCGTGTTACCGGCAGCCTCCGGGGGTTCCCGTTGAGAAATCTGATTGCGCGTTTGCGTTTTTCGAACCGGGTTTTGTCGATTGCAATTCTCTTAGTTCTGTTGGCCGGGGTCGCTGGAGTTCCGTTGCGGATGGCTGCTCAGCAGTCAGAAATGGCGGCCCAGCCGAGTGCCGAATTGGACAAAAAGGGCGCCAAGGTTGAGGGCAGTAAGACTGAGCAAGAGGAGTTGGACAGGTTCCGGCACACACCGATGGTGATTTCGACGGCCAAGGCCCTTCACCTGTCGGTTGAGACCACAGCACGGAGCTATGAGCTCATCAACTTCGGAATCATCTTTTTCGCGATTGCCATTCCGCTGTTCCGCTGGCTGCCCAAGTTTTTGACAAGCCGCAAGGCCAAGATTCGGGAGGATATCGAGTCGGCCCGGAAAGTCACCGAGGATGCAAACGCCCGCCTGAGTGCCGTGGAAGCCAAGCTGGCAAGCATTGGCGACGAGATTGCGAAGTTTCGTGCTGAAGTGGAGCACGAGGCATCTCAGGACGAGGCGCGGATCAAGGCAACGCTTGAAGAAGAAAGCACCAGGATAGTGGCTGCCGCCGAGCAGGAAATCGGTGTGGCTGCGACGCAGGCCCGGCGCACCTTGCGGCACTTTGCCGCCGATCTGGCCATTGAGCAGGCTGCCAAACAACTGGTTTTAACGCCGGAAACCGATCGCGCGCTGATTGCTGAATTCGTGGGCGATGTTGCCAAGGGAGGGCTGAACTAGATGGCCGCCTTTGTTTCCCGCTACGCCAGCGCATTTCTCGATGTGGTCACGTCCGCCAAGCTGAACACCGCTGAAATCGAAGGCCAGTTGTCCGATTTCCTGGGCACTTGGCAGGGCAGTCCGGAGTTGCGCGAATTCTTTGTGAATCCTTCCATTCCTGCCCTGCAGAAGGTGAAGATTCTGGATAAGTTGAATGAGAGGCTGAAGCTTCAGAAGGAATTGCGGAATCTTCTTGCAGTGCTCATCGACAACAATCGGATTGGAGCTGTAAGCGAGGTTGCGCAGGCTTATCGCAAGCTGCTGCAGGAACAGTTGGGCATTCGCCAGGCGGAAGTTGTGACGGCGCGTGAGCTTTCCCCGGCGGAACGGACTTCGCTGCTGGCGGAGATCGGCAAATTGGCGGGAGCGCGCATCGATGCCAGCTTCACACTGGACCAGGGCATCCTGGGTGGCACGGTGGTGCGTATCGGCTCCACAGTTTACGACGGGTCGGTTCGGGGGCGGCTGGACCGGCTGAAAGAAGCGCTTGTCAGTGGACAGTGAATAGTGCGCAGTGAACAGTTTTCGCAGTGAACACAAGAGTTGAATGTTGGGCAGTGGTAAGTGAACAAGGAACAGAGATCAGGGTGCGAAACCCGCTGAATAATCGCTAATAAGCGGCAGGGTTTTCACTGATCACTACACACTGTTCACTGTCCACTGAAAAGGAAAGAAATGGCTCAGATCAAGGCAGACGAGATTACGCAGCTTCTTCGCGAACAGATCGCGAATTATGATTCGAAGGTTCAGGTCGACGAGGTCGGAACCATCACGACGCTCGGTGACGGCATTGCCCGCCTTCATGGTTTGGACAAGGTCATGGCCGGTGAGTTGCTCAGCTTTCCGCATGGCATTGCCGGACTGGCCCTCAGCTTGGAAGAAGACCAGGTAGGCTCGGTGATTCTGGGCGATTACACCGAGCTTCGCGAAGGCGACGAGGTGAAGCGCACCGGCAAGATTCTCTCCGTGCCGGTGGGCGATGGCATGATCGGCCGCGTGGTCAACTCGCTGGGCATTCCAATCGACGACAAGGGCCCTATAGCCTCCACGGAAACGCTGCCCGTGGAACGCCTGGCGCCGGGCATCATCGATCGCCTCTCAGTGAAAGAGCCTATGGCCACCGGCCTCAAGGCCATCGACTCCATGATTCCGATTGGCCGCGGTCAGCGCGAGCTGATCATTGGCGATCGGCAGACCGGCAAAACCGCCGTGCTGCTTGACACCATCATCAACAACGCCAAGAACGACCTGATCTGCATTTATTGCGCCATTGGCCAGAAGCGATCCTCCATCGCCCAGGTGGTGCAGACTCTGACCGAAGCCGGCGCCATGGGGCACACCATCATTGTGGCTGCTTCCGCTTCAGAGCCCGCGCCGCTGCTCTATCTTGCGCCGTACGCGGCTACCTCCATGGGTGAGTACTTCCGCGACTCGGGCCGCCACGCGTTGGTGATGTACGACGATCTTTCCAAGCACGCGATGGCTTACCGCGAGATTTCGCTGCTGCTTCGCCGCCCGCCGGGACGCGAAGCGTATCCGGGCGACGTCTTTTATCTCCACTCGCGCCTGCTGGAGCGCTCGGCCAAGATGAGCAAGGAAAAGGGCGGCGGCTCGCTGACGGCGCTGCCGGTGATCGAGACCCAGGCCGGCGACGTCTCGGCCTACATTCCAACCAACGTCATCTCCATCACCGACGGCCAGATCTTCCTCGAGACCGACCTGTTCAACTCGGGCGTTCGTCCAGCTGTAAACGTGGGCCTCTCGGTTTCGCGCGTAGGGTTCTCGGCGGCCATCAAGGCAGTCAAGCAAGTGGGTTCGACGCTGAAGCTCGATCTGGCGCAGTATCGCGAACTGGCAGCCTTTGCGCAGTTCGGTTCGGACCTCGACCCGCTCACCCAGAAGCAGCTCAACCGCGGCCAGCGCCTGACAGAATTGCTCAAGCAGCCGCAGTTCCATCCGCTCACCTGGCAGCAGCAGGCAGTCATACTCTTCGCCGGAACGCAGGGCTACCTCGACGATTTCAAGGTCACGGATATTCGCGGCTTCGAAGATGGCCTGTACAAGTACTTCGAAAGCGCGCAGACCGCATTCATGGAAGAGCTGACCCAGAAGAAAGCCTTCGACGACGATCTGCGCAACAAGCTGCACGCAGCTCTCAAGGAATACTCAGCCAACTTCAAAGCGGAACTTGAGGCAGCGGTAAAGGCATAACGGCAGATCCTTGTTAGCAAACGGTGGCAAGCAAGCACATGACCAGAGACCAAACTATGGCGCCGAATGAAACGATTGCAGGTTTGGAACAATGGGACGTCGAAATCAGAGAAGTCTCCATGGGTTGGTCTGTGACCCGCGCAGTTCGAAAGACTGGCAACCTGTTCGAAGAAACAAGCAATGATCCAGAAGGCTTCATCCAGAGGTTGCGGGAGTTTGAACTTGAGATACAGAAGGCATTGGAAGAGCGAAAGCTAGGAGCTAGCAGCTAAATGGCGAATGTTCTTGACTTGAGACGCCGCATAAGAAGCGTGAAGAACACGCGGCAGATCACCAAGGCCATGAAGATGGTCTCGGCGGCCAAGCTGCGGCGTGCGCAGGAGCGGGCGCTTTCGGCGCGCCCCTACGCCAAAATGATCACCAGCGTGCTGGAGTCGCTGACCCGGCGCATCGACCGCTTCGATCCGGAGACAGGCAACCTGCGCCATCCGCTTTTTGCCATCCGCGAAGAGAAGCGTGTGCTGGTCATCGTCGTCAGCGGTGACAAGGGGTTTGCCGGCGGTTTCAACGCCAACATTCTTAAGATGGCGCTTCAGTTCATCAACGGCAATCCTGACAAGGAAATCGACGTGGAGGCCGTGGGCCGCAAGGGCCGCGACCAGATGCGCCGCTATTATCCCGCGGCAATCTACAACGAACAAACCGACGAGAACGGCAACAAGCTCCAGGTGCGCGAGCGCAAGGTGAAGGTCGAAGTCACCGGCGATCATCCGGGGATGCTGCTGAAGCTCGAAACCAGCCGCGTCTATGAGCTTGCCCAGAGTATCATCTCCCGTTATGTTCATGAGGAGATCGATGCTGCCTACATCGTCTACAACGAGTTCAAATCGGTAATCCAGCAGCGCGTCGTGGTCGAGAAGCTGTTGCCCATACTGAAGATTGGCATTCCGCAGATTACGGGTGCTGCCGAGCCTACGGAAGAAGAGCGTGAGCGCATCGCCGAAGCCGCCGCCAGCGCGGGCATTCAGCTGGAGCCGGTTGATACCGCGGAGGCCGACACGGAAGCGAAGAAGTTTGGCACCGCGGAGGTGGATTACATCTACGACGATCCGCCAAACGAGCTTTTCGACGGCATGCTTCCGCAATATGTTTTTTCCATGCTGTACCACGCCATGACGGAGTCGGTTGCCGCTGAACATGCGGCCCGCATGACGGCGATGGATTCGGCAACCAACAACGCCTCGGACATGATCGACTCGCTCACGCTGCATATGAACCGCGTGCGCCAGGCGGCCATTACCAAGGAGATTATCGAAATCGTTTCCGGCGCTGCAGCCCTGTAATGGACTGAGGCAATCAATTGCGCCAAGTTTGTATCGGAGCTTCTTAACAGAGTTTTGTATCAGGGCACGACTTCAGTCGTGCCGAAACGCAGCAAGAAATGATGGGGGCTTTAGCCCCTGAGGCAAACGAATGGCAGAGAACATCGGCAAGGTAATTCAGGTTTCGGGCCCGGCGGTCGACGTGCAGTTTGAAGAAGCGACCATGCCGCCCATCTATCAGGCATTGCGCGTGGTCAGCGATGACTTCAACGTGCCCTCGCCCATCAGCGTCATTCTCGAGGTCCAGCAGCACCTCGGCGAAGGCCGCGTGCGCACCGTGGCCATGGAAGCCACCGACGGCATGGTCCGCGGCATGAAGGCCATCGACCTCGGCGGCCCCATTCGCGTGCCGGTGGGCAAAGAGACACTGGGCCGCATCATCAACGTCATCGGCGAGCCGGTCGACAACCTCGGCCCCATCGGCGAAAAGTCGCGCATGCCCATCCACCGGCCCGCGCCCCTGTTCGACGAGCAGACAACGCACGAAGAAATGTTCGAAACCGGCATCAAGGTCATCGACCTGATCCAGCCGTTTTTGAAGGGCGGCAAGATCGGCCTGTTTGGCGGCGCCGGCGTGGGCAAAACCGTCGTCATCATGGAACTCATCAACAATGTCGCCAAGAACCACGGCGGCTTTTCGGTGTTTGCCGGTGTAGGCGAACGCACCCGCGAAGGCAACGATCTCTGGGTCGAAATGACCGAGTCCGGCGTCATTAAGCCGGGCGACTTTGCCAACTCGAAGTGCGCGCTGGTGTACGGCCAGATGACCGAGCCGCCAGGAGCGCGTCTGCGCGTGGCGCTTAGCGCGCTCACGGTCGCCGAGTATTTCCGCGATGTGGAAGGCTCGGACACGCTGCTGTTCATCGACAACATCTTCCGCTTCACGCAGGCTGGCTCCGAGGTTTCAACGCTGCTGGGCCGCATGCCTTCCGCGGTGGGCTACCAGCCCAACCTGGCCACCGAAATGGGCGAACTGCAAGAGCGCATTACGTCCACGAGCAAGGGCTCTGTGACTTCGGTGCAGGCCGTCTACGTACCCGCAGATGACTTGACCGATCCCGCGCCGGCAACCACGTTTGCCCACCTGGATGCGACCACCGTGCTCAGCCGTCCGCTGTCGGAACTGGGCATCTATCCCGCCGTCGATCCGCTGGCTTCCACTTCGCGCATTCTTTCCGCGCGCGTGGTTGGCGACGAGCACTATGACGTGGCACAGGGCGTGAAGAAGATTCTGCAGCGTTACAAGGACCTGCAGGACATTATCGCGATTCTCGGCATCGATGAGCTTTCTGAAGACGACAAGATGACCGTAGCCCGCGCCCGCAAGGTGCAGAAATTCCTGTCGCAACCCTTCCACGTGGCCGAAACGTTTACCGGCATTCCCGGAGCTTACGTGAAGGTTGCCGACACGGTGCGCAGCTTCAAGGAAATCATTGCCGGCAAGTACGACGATATTCCCGAGCAGGCCTTCTACATGAAGGGCGCAATCGAAGAAGTGCTGGCAGAAGCCGAGAAGCTGAAGGCGAGC
>Ga0187847_10000538_pt1 | contig 41016 bp, 31 predicted proteins | sample June2016WEW_4_10_FD_132458 | JGI IMG/M metagenome (GOLD analysis project Ga0187847, IMG submission 132458) | Peatland microbial communities from SPRUCE experiment site at the Marcell Experimental Forest, Minnesota, USA - June2016WEW_4_10 | ecosystem: Environmental > Terrestrial > Soil >...
ACTTCGAATCGCCCTGGCCGCGGTTGCGTTCGGTGCTTTCAGGTGGACCATTTATGAGATTGGTTCGAGTGACTAGTGATTTGTGAAGAGCGCGCTAACCCTCGCGGAGTTTGTGGCCGGAAAGATTTCCCAGGCCGTCGTAGGCGGCGTACTTGTACATTTCAGAGAGCGTCGGGTAGTTGAAGACGAAGTCAATGAAGGCGTCGAGGGTCATCGCGGATTCCAGCGCCATCATTCCCAGATGAATCAGTTCGGTGGCGCTTTCGCCGATGATTTGTACGCCGAGCAGGCGACGGTCTGACTTTGCGAAAATCAGCTTCAGCAAACCGGTCAAGTCGCCCACGATCTGGCCGCGCGTGTTGTTGGCGTAGCGCGCGCGTCCAACCGCGTATTCAATTCCCTTCTCCTTGCAGGTTTCTTCGGATTCGCCCACGGCGGAAATTTCCGGGATGGTGTAAACGCCCATCGGCAGCATGGAAGCGAGGCGCTGCTTGTACTGGAACCCGAAGGCATGACATACGGCGACGCGGCCTTGCTCCATGGAAGTGGAGGCCAGCGCGGGAAATCCGATCACGTCTCCGGCGGCGTAGACGCGCGGCGAGGCCGTGCGGTAATTTTCATTTACTTCGATGTAGCCGCGCTTATTGAGGGCGACGCCCGCTTTTTCGAGCGCCAGCTTGTCCACGGCGCCGCGGCGCCCCGCCGCAAATAGGGCTGCTTCGGTTTCGAGCCTTTTGCCGGAGTGCAGGGTGATGCGCACTTTTTTTTGTGCGCGTTCGATTTGCGTGGTGCGCTCGCCGAAGAAAAAGCGGACGCCAAGTTCCGTGAGCCGTTCGCGCAGGCAGGCGGAAATTTCCGCGTCGAGAAAAGGCAGCACGCGATCGCGGCCGTCCACCAGCGACACTTCAGCGCCTAGCGCGGTGAAGATGGAAGCGTATTCGCATCCGATCACGCCGCCGCCCACGACTGCGAGGCTGCGCGGAATCGAATCCATTTTCAGAATGGAGTCGGAGTCGAAGATATTTTCGTCGTCGAAGGGAATTTCCGGCGCGCGGTGCGGGACCGAACCGGTGGCGATCAGAATCGCGTCCGCGTGCAGCGGCAGATTTTCACCACTAGCCGTTTTCACCGAGAGCGTGCTGGCGTCTTCGAAGGAAGCGAGGCCACGGATGAGGTCAATGCCATGTGCCGCTAGGTTCTTGGCGAGCTTTTCGCGCTCGGCTTCGACCACCACATCCTTGCGGTGCATGAAATTCTTTACGGTCAAGCCTTCGCGCAGCGAATAATCGACGCCGTACAGGCCACGCTGGCGAATGCCGGAAAAATACAACGCGGATTCACGAAGAATTTTGCTGGGGATAGTACCGGTGTTGACACACGCGCCGCCCAGTATTTCGCTGCATTCAGCGAGAGCGACGCGCTTGCCGAAGTAGGCGGCCTGCGCGGCGCCTTTTTCGCCGGCCGGACCAGAGCCGATCACCACAAGATCATAATTTTCCACGCAAGCCCTCCCGGCGTCCTTCGCGCGACATTTCCAGCATGGCTTTCGCGATTCGCAGGAATATTTTCCGCGCACGCGAGCTACGGAAGCAAAGCGTTTACCTGGCGCAACTTTCCGGCGAAGCGTGCCGGATCGTATGCGGACGTGTCCTGCAAATCCTGGAAGAGCGCGCTGATGGCAGTGCGCAGCTCGGCGGAGCGCGGGAATTTTTCGTTGCGCTCATACGCGACGAACAGCGACTGCACCGCCATGGCAGCCTGGGCGGCAGCATGCTCGCCTTGCGCGGAGATGTTGTCCGCATCGCCCGAAATTTTCTGCAGCAAACGCAGAGTCGATGCCGGATCGTTCGACATCGCACCGGCCTTCGCGGACAAATCGCCCACGAGCCTAGCGCAGTTACCGGCGGAAGCGGCCACGGCTTCGCGGTCGGGATTCAACTGGCTCATCAGCTGACCCAGGCGCGCGAGTTCGGAATCCAGTTTCTCGGCGCCGTCGCCGTCCGCCTGAAAAATGACTTCGTGAAAAATCGTGTAACGCGAAGGATTCCACGGCGGATCGCCGGGACGTCGCCCGGAATACCCGCGCGCTTGCCGCCAGCTGTTTTCCGGCAGCGTGAGGCTGTGATGGCACGCGTAGCACTGCAGTTCGGAATATTCGGGCCAGTATTTGCCGTGCGCGCGCGCTTCGAGACGCAGGAGAGATTGCCGCAGTTGCACAGCCTGGCCCGTCGTAAGTTCGTGCACGTCGTACCAGGGATCGCTGTTTTCGGGCTCGCCCGGCTCGCCGGGTTCTTTCCAGTGACGCGGCATGACGGCCGAGAAAGAATCGAGCTCGAAATAAAGGTCCGGGTGGCCAGCGGCAATCATTTCGTGGTCAACGGATTTTTCCTCGCTTCCCAGGTGGCAACTGAGGCATTTTTCGCTGCGCTTGGTGAGGTCGCGCGTATCGTACATGCCGGCCGCGATGGATTTTTCATGCGTCCAGTCGCGTTCGGTGTGCGGGCCGAGCCAGGCAGCGGCTGGACCGTGGCAGCTTTCGCAGCTTACACCTTCGCTCAGGTCAAAAGTGCGCGCGCGTTGTGTGGCGGGAACATTGAGCGCGTGACACGCCAAACACTTGGGCGCGGATTCCGCTTTGCCGATGCCGAGAATTGCGGCCATGCGCTCGCCGACATTGCCTTGCAGAGACGCATAGGCTTTGGAGTGCTTGTCCTTGACGATCCAGGTGCTGTATTCGTTCTGCAGCACGCGATTATCGGTGCGCGGCGAGACGCTGCCGTGACACGTCGTTGATGCGCAGGAACCTGGGCCGGTGTAGCGAGCTGCCGGAGGTGCTTGGGTCGCGCCGCTTGATTGGCCTGACTTATCATTGAGAGCAAACAGCCGGGTTGCGGTTTCTTGCGAGCGCGCGATGGGGCACAAAGCGAAAGCGGCCGCGAGCAACGCTGCGAAAACAGATGAACAAATCATAAGGCGCGAGCGTTTTGTGGCGAGCTTCATATCCATTTGCAATTTGGCGAGGCAGGATACCGTGCCGCACGGCCGGTGGAATGTGAAAATCCTGCGAATCAGCCAGCTTGTACTCTCGGATACTATCGAAACCAATTGAATTCAGCCGGATTTATTCGGCGCGCTTCGCGCAAGAATAACCGCACGCTGGCCTTCTTCCGAGGCTCGCGCTTATATCCCTATACGCAACACCGCTGCAGACTGATGGTTGTTTTCCTAGTCGCGAATGCATACTCTCCCCGGTGAGGATCTCTCCCCGTGATTTTTAGCGAGCTCAGGGAAATTCAACGCCAGTTCGGCTACCTGCCGGCCGATCAACTGAAAGCTCTCGCTAAAAAAATTGATGTGCCGCTGCATCGCCTGCACGGAGTCGCCAGTTTCTATCCGCATTTCCATTTGACACCACCGCCGAAAGCCGACGTGCGCGTCTGTCAGGATATGTCTTGCCATTTGCGCGGCGCTCGCGTGTTGCGGGCTGGTTTGGAAGAAACTTTCCGGCAATCCGCGGACACTGACGCGAAGATTGGCGGAGTTTCCTGCCTGGGCCGTTGCAATCAAGCGCCCGCGGTCGCAATCAACGAACGGATTTATACCGGCCTCTCGCAGGCGGAAATCACGGCGATGGTGGGCGACGTGCTCGCCGGCGGCGCACTGCCGGAAATTTCGCAGGTACATCGGAGCGTGCGGTGCGCTTCCGATCCTTACGGCGAGGGGGAGCATTACCAGACGATTGAGCGGCTGATTAAATCGCGCGATTGGGCGGCGACGTTTGAAACTTTGAAGGCTTCCGGGCTGCGCGGCTTGGGCGGCGCGGGATTTCCCACCGAATCGAAATGGCAGTTGGTACGCCAGGCGGCGGGGCCAGAGAAATTTATTGTGTGCAATGCGGATGAAAGCGAGCCGGGCACTTTCAAGGATCGTTTCATCCTGACGCATTTGCCGCATCTGGTGATCGAAGGAATGATTCTGGCGGGAGTGCTGACCGGCGCGCAAAAAGGCATTCTGTATATTCGCCACGAGTACGAGGATCAGGAAAAAATACTGCACGAAGAAATCCGGCGTTGCGCGCGGAATGGTTTGCTGGGGGCGAAGATCCTGGGAAGCGAATTCAGCTTTGAGCTGGAAATATTTGTCAGCCCCGGCGGTTACATTTGCGGCGAAGAGACTGCGCTGCTGGAGGCGATCGAAGGCAAGCGCGCGGAGCCGCGGAATAAGCCACCGTTCCCCGTGCAACAAGGGCTGTGGAACAAGCCGACGGCGATCAATAACGTAGAGACGTTCGCGAACGTGCCTGCAATTTTTTTTCGCGGTGTGGATTGGTACAAATCGCAGGGCCTGAATGGCTCGGCGGGTTTGAAATTTATTGGCGTGAGCGGCGACGTGGTGCGTCCCGGCGTTTACGAAGTGCCGATGGGCACGCCAGTATCCGAGCTGATTTTCAAATATGGCGGCGGGATCGCAGGCGGAAAACAACTGAAGGGCTTCGCGCCATCCGGCCCGTCTTCCGGTTATTTACCTGCGTCGATGGCCGACGTGCGCCTGGATTTCAAATCGCTGGCGGATGCCGGCTCGATGCTGGGCTCTGGTGCGCTGGTGGTGTGCGCCGAAGACCGCTGCATGCTGGACATGGCGCTGAATTCGACGCAATTTTTCCGCAATGAATCCTGCGGCAAGTGCGTTCCCTGCCGCGTGGGATCGCAGAAATTGGTGGAGATGTTGACCGGCTGGACCGAGGGAAAAGGTTCGGCGGCGGATGTCGCGCTGATTGACGAACTTTCCGCGGCGCTGCGGCTCACTTCAATCTGCGGGCTGGGGCAGGTGGTGCCCGCGCCAATCGCTTCGGTGCTGAAACATTTTCGCGCGGAAGTGGAGTCGCACATTCTGCAGCGGCGATGCCCCGCGGGCGTCTGCCCGTGCCACGCGCGAGCGAGCGAAAGAATAGCGCAGAGCTTCGCAGCCGCGAAACCGGGGCGCGCATGAGCGCAAGCCCGCTGGTAGAACTAACGATTGACGGAAAGAAGGTTTCCGTTCCCGCCGGGACCACGATTTTCGATGCCGCGCGCATGCACGACATCGAGATTCCCACACTGTGCCATCAACAAAACGAAAAGCCAGTGGGCGTCTGCCGCGTGTGCGTGGTGGACGTGGGCGCGCGCGTCTACAGCGCGTCATGCATTCGTCCTGTGGAACCGGGGATGGTGGTGAAAACCGCCGACGACGGAGTGAAGCGCGCGCGGCACACGCTGATTGAGCTGCTAATGTCCGATCATCCCAGCCCGTGCGCGCGCGAGCGGCAATCGAGCGATTGCGAGCTGGAAGCTCTGGCCAAGCAGGAGCAGATCACGGCACCGCGTTACGCACCGCGCGCCTCAAGGCGCGGCGCGGACAATTCCTCGATGAGCATCGCCGTGGATTTCGACGCGTGCATTTTGTGCGACCGCTGCATCCGCGGCTGTAGCGATATTCGCGAGAATTTCGTCCTGGGACGCATGGGCAAGGGCATCACTGCAGGAATCGCTTTCGATAGCAACGAGCCGATGGGTGAATCTTCCTGCGTTTCCTGCGGCGAGTGCATGGTTTCGTGCCCAACGGGCGCGCTGACAAATAAAATCGTGACGCAGACGGCCATCGCGCGTACGCCGGATTCGCAGCCGGTGGCGCTGGAAGAATTGCAGGAGCTGCCATTCTTCGAAGGCGTTTCTGGAACATTTCTGAGCCTGAACCGCAATGCCGTGGTGCGCAGGCATTTCAAACCCGGCGAAGTGATTTGCCGCGAAGGCGAATACGGATCCACGGCGTTTTACATTCTGGAAGGAAAAGCCAAGGTTTCGATTGCCAGCCCGATGGCGCACGTGAAGACCAAAGGAAAAGTTCGCAACTTTCTGGGGAAACTCTCCAGCAAGCTAACCCAGCGCAAGAACGACGAGCGCGAAGAAGAAACGTCGCAGCACTGGATTCACATTGATGCGCCGATGGACCTGAATTACGACAATCCGGTCGCGACATTGGGCGCCGGCGACCTGTTCGGCGAAATGACCTGCATGAGTTTGTATCCGCGCTCGGCGACGGTTCGCGCGGAAACCGCGTGCACTGCATTGGAAATGCTGCGCAACGTGCTGGACATTATGCAGCGCAACAAGACTTTCCGCGCGCGGCTGGATCAATCGTACCGGCAGCGCGCTCTCGACTCTCATTTGCGCGCGGTTCCGGTATTTGCGGAATTGACGGACGAGTTCATCGGGGGCTTGCGAGAAAGCGTCGAGCTGCTGCGTTTTACTCCGGGGCAGGTGATTTGCCGCCAGGGTGAAGCCGCGGACAGTTTTTATCTGGTGCGCATTGGCTTCGTGAAAGTGTCGCAGACGCACGCGGGCGGAGAAATGGTGCTGGCCTATCTTTCGCGGGGAGAATATTTCGGCGAAACGGCGCTGCTGGAAAATACCCTGCGCAGCGCGACGTGCACGGCGCTAGACCACGTGGAAGTAGTACGCATCAGCGCGCAAGATTTCGCCAGTATGACGCGGCGGTTCCCCGGCGTGCGCCAGAAACTGGAGCAAGTGGGCCAAGAACGCGTGCAAATGAACCGCGAAACGCTGGTGATGATCAATAGCACGCCGCTCGAAAGCTTCCTGAAGCAGGGGCTGATGGAAGCGCAGAGCCTGCTGCTGCTCGACCTGGATTCCTGCACGCGCTGCGACGCTTGCGTGAAAGCTTGCGCCGATGCGCACGACGGAGTGACGCGGCTGGTGCGCGAGGGATTGCGATTCGATCATTATCTGGTGGCAACTTCGTGTCGCCAGTGTTTGGATCCGCTGTGCATGGTCGGGTGTCCGGTGGGTTCGATTCGGCGTCGCAATTCGCTGGAAGTGATTATCGAGGACTGGTGCATCGGCTGCGGATTGTGCGCGGAGAATTGCCCGTACGGCAACATTAATATGCACCCGTTTAATGTTTTCACCGACGTGCCCGGAATGCCGGGGCAGAAAAAGGCCATCGTGAAGCAGAAGGCGACGTCGTGCGATCTTTGCTCGGACTTCGCGGAGCCGAGTTGCGTTTACGCTTGCCCGCACGACGCGGCGCATCGCGTGAATCCGAGGAACTTTTTCGCGAACTTGCTGAAACAGGGCGCGAGCACGACGCCGGAAAGTTAAGAGAATTATTGTGCAGCACGGGAACGCACGACACCTTGCGCATCGACCGCACACACCGGGCTTGGCTGATCGCTTCGCTGATTATTTTGGGCGTCGCGACCGCCATTTATGTGGTTTACGCTGCGAGTTCGCCAGCGGGTCCGAGCGGCGGCAGCGCCATCGGCTTGACGTTTGGGATCGCCGGGTCGCTGTGCATGATTTTCGCGGGACTGCTGGCGGCGCGAAAGAAAGTGCCCGTGTGGAGACTGGGCCGCGCGCAGACATGGATGCGCGGCCATCTGTGGCTGGGATTGTTGAGCCTGCCGCTGATTTTATTTCACGGCGGATTCAAGTTCGGCGGGCCGCTTACTAGCGTTTTGATGGTGCTGCTGATCGTAGTTGTCGTGAGCGGGTTGTTCGGCGCGGTTTTGCAGCATTATATGCCGCCGCTGATGACTACGCGCATTCCCATGGAAACAATTTTCGAGCAAGTTGATCGCGTGCGGGCGCAATTGCTGGCTGAGGCCGACGAGATGGTGGAAGCGGTGTGCGGCCCGCTGAATCTGCAGAACGTGGCGCGCGCCCCGAGGGCGCGATCAGCCGTGGCGACAGCTACGATCGCTACAACCGATACGCTGCCGTTGTGCAATTTTTATAGCCGCGACATGCGGCCGTTCTTACAGCAGGAACGCGCGCAAGACCGCGCTCTTTCGAACCAGATCAAAGCGGCCGGGAGCTTCCAGGGATTGCGTACGCTGCTGCCGGCTGAACTCCACGACACGGTGAAAAATCTGGAAGACATTTGCGAAGAGGAACGGCAGTTGCGGCGGCAGATTCGCTATCACCACTGGCTGCACGGATGGCTGTTGCTGCACGTTCCGTTGTCGCTCGCGCTGCTGCTGCTGGGATGCGCGCACGCGATCATGGCATTGCGTTACTGAAGCGGCGGGCAGCGGCAGCCCGAGGCACATAGAGGCGAGAACTGGTGGCACGAGCCAAGCTCACTACAAAAAACCTGGCGCAGCGGATTGACCTGGAATATTTCAAACATCCACACCCTTTCCGGCGCTTGCGTTTCATTTTGTCCGTCGCACTGCCGGTGATCGCGCTGCTATGGCTGGGTTGGTACGCGCTGGCTCGCAACGACCGAATTTATAGCGGCGGAAGAATGTCCGCGTCGCATGGGGTGCTCAGCGCGCGATGCAGCGCGTGCCATGTGGCGCAGGTGGGCACGTTCAGCGCCAGGGCCACTGATAAAGGCTGCGATACCTGCCATGACGCGCCGCTGCATCACGCGAATCAACTTTTCACGCCGAGCTGCGCCGCGTGCCATGCAGAACATCGCGGGCATCCGCGCCTCGCGGTAACCGCGGACGTCAGCTGTACGCAGTGCCACGCGAATCTGCATACCACCGGAGCTGCCACGCACTTCACTTCAGACATAACACGCTTCGTCGGCGGCCATCCTGAATTCGCAGCCTTGCGCCCCGGCGGCGTTGATCCGGGGACGATCAAGCTGAATCACGCGATACACCTGAAACACAATCTGCGCGGGCCGGACGGCCCGGTGCAACTCGAATGCGACGATTGCCATCGCACGGCTAAGCCGGAGTCGCGCTGGAGGTTCGGTTCGAACACTCCAGCGGTCGAACCCGTCGCGCAAAACGCAATTCCGCCTTCGATGGATCCGAGCCGCGCGTATATGTCTCCGGTCACTTACGCACAACACTGCGCGGCGTGCCATGGATTGCAGTTCGATGCGCGTTTCCAGGAAGGCGTACCGCACGATACGCCGGATGTGATCCACGCATTTCTGCTGCAAAAGTTTCAACAATATATTCCGGGGCATCTGGCGGAGCTGAGCGTGACGGCTCCGAACCGCAATCTTCCGCACCAGCCGATACCGCCCCCGGTGCGCGTGTTTACCGAGCAGCAGTGGGTGGCGTGGCGTGTGGCGGAATCGGAGGAACTTCTTTACCGGAAGACTTGCGCGCAATGCCATGCGCTACGCTTCGCGGCGAATGCCCCGCTGCCTAGCGTGGCGAAATCGAATATTACGCAACGGTGGTTTCGACATGCTGTGTTCAACCACGACACGCATAAGCTTTTGAAATGCGTGGAATGCCATTCCGGCGCGTTGACAAGCCAGGAAACCGCCGACGTGTTGCTACCGGGGATCGCTACTTGCGAGAAGTGCCATCGCGGCGGGCGGGAAGCTGCGGAATCGCGATGTTTCGAGTGCCACACGTACCACGACTGGAAAGGCGAGAAGAGAGTTAAGGGGACGTTCACGTTGTCGGCGTCGCTGCGCAGCAATTAAGCGGAAATTCCCGCCTGGAACCCAGGTGGCTTTGTTGACATCCTAAATCTTTGGCCGAAGCAAAAGCTGTGTCGCACCTACGGCGCTCGCTATGCTTTTGTGTATTTTCCCAGGCCTTCCGGCCTGGGCTAACGTATTTCGCGCCTACGGCGCTGGGTCGTGGCTCTGCGGATGCTTGGTCGAGGGGCGAGTCTGAGACCCGCCCCCAGGTTTCTCACTCGAGGTTTGCGCGGGCGCTGCCAGTGACAGCTGGCAAGTAGAAATCGACGTGAAAAGCTCGCAGCGTGTCGCGCTTTACTTCGTTTTCATCACGTACACGCCGTCCCATTCGCCTTCGGGGGCGCTTTGCGAGAACTCGATGGCGCGTTCGAGGAAAACCTGGCTGGGGCCGTCGTCTGGAAATTTCAGCAGCACGTCGGTAAACAAGGCGGCTGCCTCACGCCAATTCTGCGAACGGTACTCCGCCATGGCGCGGTCGAATTGGTCGAGCAGCTTTTCGTACTTGGATTTTTCGGCGGCCACATCCATTAGTTCGAAGATGTTCACCGGCAAATTCTTGCCTTTTACGCGAATCTTATCTAGTTCGCGGCAAACGAACTGGCTGGACACCTGGCGATAGGTGGCCTCGCTAATCACGATTTGCACGTGATACGCCTTGGTGATGCCTTCCAGGCGCGAGGCCAGATTTACGTTGTCGCCCATCACGGTCCAGGACAAGCGGCGCGCCGAGCCCATGTTGCCCACGTTCACGAGACCAGTGTTCAAGCCAATCCCTATCGAAATCGGAGGACGTCCTGCGGCCTGCCATTTCGCGTTCAGCCTTGCCAGGCCCGCCTTCATTCGCAGTGCACAGGTGCAACTGCGCGAAGCGTGATCTTCCTGCGGGTAGGGCGAGCCCCAGAAGGCCATTATCGCGTCACCGATATATTTATCGAGCGTGCCGTCGGTGGCAAAAACAAAGTCGGTCATTTGCCCGAAGTATTCGTTGAGGAGGTGCACCAACTCGTCCGGCGTAAGGCCTTCGGAAATGGTGGTGAATCCGCGAATATCGCTGAAGAGCACCGTAAGTTCCTTCACTTCGCCGCCTGGACGAATGTATTTTTCCGGATCTTTTTCGATCAGTTCGATCACGCCGGGAGAAAGGTACTGCGAAAAACTTTTGCGAATATTGCGCTTGGCGCGCTCCTCGCGAATCATGCGCAGGCTGGTGATGGCTGCGTAGTTCGCGGCCAGCGTGCCGGCGGGAATCACAAAGCTGAGCCACTGGCCTTTGTGCACGAAACTGAAATAGACAAACCAGGCGTAGGCCGTGAGGGTCAGCAGCACGGTGATCGTTGAATAAAGAGGAGTCACGCGACTGAACAGGAATCCGAAAACCAGCCCGAACAAAATGATGAATCCCAGGTCCACCATCTCTTCGTCGTAACCGCGCTTCAGGAAACCGCGCCCCTGCTCTTCGCTGTGCAGCAGGTTGTCTATAATGTTGGCGTGAACTTCGACTCCCATGTAAACACCTTCGAAAGGAGTGTTGCGGATATCGCCGATGGCCAGAGCCGTTGCTCCCACCAGCACGATCTTGTCTTTGAAGGCTTCCGGCGGCGTGTTTCCGCTGATTACGTCCCACATCGAATACTGCGCGTAGGTGTGGTACGGGCCCGAGTAGTTCAATAGCGCGCTGCCATTGGACGCGGGCCGCAATGTGTGGCGGCCCAACTGAATCCGTTCGATCCCCTTTGGCGCAATGTAGGCGGCAATTTGCTGGTCCGGGATCTTTTCGTACGCGCGTACGGCCTCTAGATCGAGCGAAGGGAAAAAATCCAGATCCTGGTAGCGGATCAACAGCAAGGCATGGCGCAGCGTGCCATCGGAATCCGGAACGATATTAATGAAGCCGAACGAGGCGGCTGAGTCCGCAAGTTTAGAAATGTTCGCTTCGACACCTTGCCTCACCAATCCGCCGTTGTCTATCCACACCTGGCCCAAGTCCACGGTCTGTCCGCTCTTGAATCCCGCGGGCAACACTTGAGGGAACACGTGCGCCCAGGCGATATTGAAATATTCCTCGGCGAGTTTCGGATCGGGCTGGGAGTCGAGAAAAATGTGGCCCAGAACAACGTTGCCGCTGTTTTTCATGGCGGCGGCCAGCGCGGCGTCCTGATCGCTGGCCAGTTCCAGTTCCTGGATCTGCTTGCGCAGGGCGGGCGACGCTGAAGCGCCAAGCTCGGCCTGTAATTTCTGCAGTGCTTCGCCTCCGGAATTGCTCTCGGGCGTCGGAAACGTGACGTCGAACGCGATCACGCGGGCTCCGCCCGCGTTCAATTTATTGATCAGCGTTGCGTAGTTTTTTCTGGGAAGCGGAAACGAGTCAATTTTCTGCAGCGTTTGTTCGTCGATGCCGACGATGACGATGCGGTCGTCATGCGGGCGTGCCCCGCGCATTTCGAAGCGCAAATCCAGCGAGCTTTGTTCAATGCTTTGCAGGAAAGCGAAACCGGCGCGTGAATCAATCGCGCCGATCCCGGAGAACCGGAAGAGCACGAGGCCGAGCAGAGTGACCAAGACGCCCAGACCCAGATCAACGTGGGCGAGCGCGAATCCTTTTAACCGTTCCCTCCAGCGGGGCCATCGCTGTTCCGGCGAGCTCATAGAAATCGCAACGCGCGATCAAATCGCAAGACCATTATGCCTTAGCTGAAGACGGCCCCGGCTTCAAGAGAGCGACATGTTCGCAACTCAGCCTCACGGAGCTCCAGTTACCGGCGCCCCGGGGTTAGTACCGACCGGCTTGCCGCCCCCGCGGGTTAGACCGACGCCGAGGCCGACCCCCAATCCCACCGCGACAGCCGTGCCAACAATAACCCAACGAAGCGTGTGTCCTTGATGCCCAACTCCGGCATTCGTCGGGATATCCGTATCGGTGAGGCTGGCTTGCAAAGCCGCAGGCGGCGTGTCCGATGCTTGGAAGCCTGAAGGTGGCACCTCGGTGGTAATTTGCACCATTTGGCCGGCGCTGACGGTCACGGAATTCGAAGCGGCGTCGGATTGGCCTGAATTGTTTGCCGCGTGGGCGCCGTTGGTTGGCGTAACGGAAACTTTGCCCTTGTAGCAGATCACTGTGGTCGTATTGTTTTCGAACGCGGCGTAAAAATCCGTGCCGATGACGCCGATCACGGCGTTGGGCGTCTTCACTTCAAATTTTCCGCCAGGTTTCGTGACCTTCACTACCTGGCTGCGCAGCTTGCCGAAATCCACTTCCAGCGAGGTCTGTTGAGAAGCGCTATCGTGCTGCACGATGCGCAGCTCGCTGTCCGAACCCAGGCTGAGAATCGAGCCATCCTTCAGGCCAGCACGCACGCGACCGCTATGTTCCGTCTTCACCAGATCGTTCCAATTCAAATCCTCTTTAACCTTCGCGGGTTGAGAGTTGCGTGTGGCCGCCGGGATCATGGCATTAATCTGGCCCGCCGGCTGGTTGCCCGTCTGGGGCTCCGGCATCGCGGGCAGAGCCGTGAGCAGGGAGCTCAGCACAATCACAGTAATGCGCCTAAACGAATTCATTCGTAACTCCTTGAATAGATTTCTCGGCGTCCAGTGCAACGATTTTGACAGAGGCTCGGGGTGTGTCAACGCGTGGAGCCAGGGGGTGCACCAATGTGGTTAATAGTCCGGCGCGAAAGTTGGTCTTCCACTCGCTAGATGTCCAGCCGACGCACAAGATGCTGACGATCTGGGACCCGATCCTTCGTTCCCAGACCCCATACCAGACGAAGACCCGTAGGTTCCATCGGCCGCTCGGACTAGAACCTTTTCTGTACCCTAGGACAGCTTGTGGGTTCCTCTGCCGCCGCTTAACCTCAGTTTAAGAAAGCACTTATTCCCGTTCTGGAACCACGAACAGTTTGGGAATCGCGCGACATAGCGCTTGAAGGGAGGCGCCATACATGAAGCCTGTTAAGCGAGTACTCCCGGCGCTTCTGCTCTGCTCGATTATCGCCATCCTCATGCTTCACACGGGCTGCGTCGGATACGCCGGCAAACCGGGAGTGGGAACGGCGGTGACGACTATCCCGTCTGTTCCCTCGGGCCTGGCAGCCGCACCTGGGAACTCGCAGGTGGCGCTCAGCTGGACGGTAAGTGCTGGCGCTGCAGGGTATTACGTGAAGCGCTCGACGGCTTCCAGTGGCCCCTTCACGCAGATTTCAGCGCCGTCCACCGCGGACTACACCGACATGGGCCTGACCAATGGAACAAAGTATTATTACGAGGTTTCAGCCTACAACTCCGTAGGACAAAGCGCAGACTCCGCCGATGCAAGTGCGACACCGGGCATGCCTGCACCCCCAGCTCCCTCGGACTTGGGGGCTGTGGCTGGGAACGCGCAGGTGAGTTTAAGCTGGACCGGAAGCTCGGGCGCAACCAGCTATTCCGTGAAGCGCTCCACTAGCAGCGGCGCCGAGACGCAGATCGCGGCGCCTACTTCCACCACCTACACCGACACTGGACTTAGCAACGGCACGAAATATTTCTACGAAGTTGCGGCGGGGAATTCCGGCGGCGAGAGCAACAATTCCGCGCAAGTTTCCGCGACGCCCACCGCTCCGGAAACCGCTCCCGCCACACCGACGGGATTGCAAGCCACTGCAGGCAATACGCAAGTGAGTCTGAGCTGGAACGCAAGCGCAGGTGCAGCCAGCTACGACGTGAAGCGTTCGACGACCAGCGGCGGGCCGTACAACACCGCGCTCGGTTCGCCAGCGACGACCAACTTCACAGACACGTCGGTAAGCAACGGCACAAGCTATTACTACGTGGTTTCCGCCGTGAACACCGCCGGTCAAAGCGGCAATTCGGCGCAAGCCAGCGCGACGCCCGCTGCGCCCACCGCGAATGTGACGATTACCATCAATCCGGGGCAGACCCAACCCATCTCTCCGTGGATCTACGGCGTCAATGCCTATTCCGAAGTCACCGGCACTCCGCCGCAGCTCACTTTGGATCGCGCCGGCGCCAGTCGCTGGACAGCCTACAACTGGGAGACCAACGCCTCGAATGGCGGCAGGGATTATTTCTACGAGAACGACGACAACCTCAGCAGCAGCACGGTTCCCGATGAAGCTGTGCGCAGCTACATCGCCCGGGATCAATCACTCGGCTTGGCGACTTTGATGACCGTGCCGCTGCAGGGCTTGGTGGCTGCCGATGAGAACGGGCCCGTGAGCCTGGTGAATGCGCCGGATATGAGCCGCTTCAAGGTGTTGGTCGATCAAAAAAGCACGGTATCCAGCGCGCCCTTCACGATCAATCCACCCACCAGTGGCGCCGACGTATTCGCGGACGAATCCGTGTGGGCGCTGAATCAGAAATTTCCCGGCATGGGCATCTTCGGAAGCAATCCGGCGCTGCCCACGTTCGTGTGCCTGGATAATGAGCCGGAGCTGTGGAACGAGATTCATCCGGAGGTGCAGGGACCGAATCCGATTACGCCGGACGCTTTCATCGCCAAGACCATCACCATGACGCAGGCGCTGAAGAAGCAGTTTCCGGATATGGTGATTTTCGGGCCTGTGCACTATGGATTTTTAGGGATGTGGTACTGGCAAGGAGAAATCAGCCCCACGCCTACCGGCGCGAACTGGTTCACGGACCAATATCTCACCGCGCTCAGCAGCGCGTCGGCCACGTTCGGCAAACCGCTCGTTGACGTGTACGACTTCCATTGGTATCCCGAGGAGTACGACGCGAATGGACTGCGCACGATTGATATGAGCAGCACATCGCTGACCGATGCGCAGGTCCAGTTAATCGTGCAAAGCCCGCGCAACCTCTGGGATCCTACATTCACCGATTACACCAACAGCAGTCCATGGATCTACCAGCGGCTCGGCCACACTGCCATTAATATTCTGGGACGCTTGCAAAGCAAGATTAACGCCGAATTTCCCGGCATGAAGCTGGCCATCACCGAATATCAAAATGGCGGCTATAACCATATCGCGGGAACGATCGCGCAGGCAGATAACCTGGGCGTTTTCGGTGCTCAGGGAGTATTCGCGGCGAATTTCTGGGCTCCTACCGGAACGTATTCTTATACGATGGCGGGTTTTCGGGCCTTCCGCGATTTCGACGGGGTCGGCGCGAATTTCGGCGATACTTCGCTGCAGGCAACTTCTAGCAACGTGCAGAATGTGATGGTATACGCGAGTTCCGACAGCAGCACGCCGGGCAGATATGTGTTCGTAGCTATCAATCGCTCCACCAGTTCGCAAGTAACCGCTATCGACGGCTTAGGACTCTCCGGCACCGCCAAGCTTTATCAGATAACTGCTGCTTCAGCGAAAGGACAAGACCCTGTCCGACCGGTATCCATTGGAACACTGGCGGTGAGCGGCTCGACTTTCACCATCACGCTGCCGGCGCTGAGCGTAACCACCATCGAAGTGAACTAGCGCGCAGCTGCGTAGGACGTAAGCCTCGTCGCGGGCTGCTTACCCCCTCATCTGAAACCACTATTGACGCGCCGTCGCACCGGGAAGAAAATGTGCTGCGCAGGCCGCTCTGACTTCCTTCCGGGATCCTGGCGAGCCCGCCACGTTCGACAAGGACAAATCTGGATGAAAACACGCACCGCAGTTTTCTTGTCCGCAATTCTGGCGTTCCTGACGATGGCTGTGGTGGTTAGCGCAGTTTCCGTCTCATCAGCTGGTGATGCCCCGCCAGTTACCTCGCGCAGCTTTGAATTCACTTATACGGTGACCGTCCCGGCGCTCCCGGCGACGAGCGCGCCACTGCGCGTCTGGATTCCGCTGCCGGACCACGACGCCTATCAGAAAATCTCGGATCTGCGCATCGAAGCGTCGGTGGCTCACACCGTCGAGCAGCACGCGGAGCATGGGAACGAGTTCGCGGTTTTCGTCGTGAACACGCAGCAGGCGACAGCGCCGTTTGATATCGTGCTGAGTTTTCATGCCACGCGCTACGAACACCGCGTGCCACTGGCGACGAATACTTCTTTGGGCGCTACGGCCAGCGGCAAGACAGCCCCAGCCGGTGCTCCGGAATCCCAGCTCATGCTCGCTCACTGGCTGCAGCCAGACCGCCTGGTGCCGACGAACGGCGTAATCGCCCAACTCGCACAGGAGAACACCGCAGGGGCAACGGATACTCTCGATAAAGCGCGCAAGATTTACGAATACGTTGTCTCCACCATGCGCTACGACAAAACCGGCGAAGGCTGGGGCCACGGCGACGCCGTGTGGGCGTGCACCGCGAAGCGCGGCAACTGCACAGATTTTCATTCCTTGTTCATTGGCATGATGCGCGCTTCCGGAATTCCTGCGCGTTTTGAGATCGGTTTCCCGCTACCCGCGGACAAGACCGCTGGCGATATTCCGGGCTATCACTGCTGGGCGGAATTTTACGTGGAAGGAATCGGCTGGATTCCGGTGGACGCTTCTGAAGCCTGGAAGCACCCCGACAAGCATGAATATTTCTTCGGAGCGCACGATGTGAATCGCATTCAGTTCACCACGGGCCGCGATCTGCGGCTTGACGCGACGCAGAAGGGCGATCCGCTGAACTATTTCATTTATCCCTACGCCGAACTCGACGGCAAGCCGTTCGACAAGCTGCAAAGCCATTTCGCGTTCCGCGACGTGCCCGCCGCGCCGCCGGCGAGCGCTCACGCGCAGGCCATCGGCAACGACTAATCTGCTCGGTTGGCTTCGCGAATCGCGGCGCGCCAGATTTCTTGACATTACAGGGGGCTTGCGATAGTTTCTTTCCAGTCATGAAACTTCGGGCGCACAATCTTCTTCACCATCATCATCATGCCATCCCGTGCCCGCGGTGGTGTGACTAGCTGACCTGAAATTAAGCTGGACTCATCAACCCGCTGGCGCTTAACCCGCCAGCGGGTTTTTTGTTTTTAGGGAGAAAAAAATGGAGCTCGACTTCGAAAAGGAAAACGGCCTGATCCCAGTGATTGTGCAGGACGATTCCAGCGACGAGGTGCTGATGCTGGGATTCATGAATCGCGAAGCGCTGGAACTTACGCGCGCTACAGGATTCGTCACGTTCTACAGCCGCTCGCGCCAGAAATTGTGGACCAAGGGCGAAAGCAGCGGACAAAAACTGCTGCTGCGCGAGCTGCGCGTGGATTGCGACCAGGACGCAGTGCTGGTGCGCGTGAAACTTTCCGGCTCTGCGGTCTGTCACGAAGGCTATCGCAGCTGTTTTTTCCGGCGGCTGGAAAAAGATGGCGAAGCAGCGGTGATCGCCGAACGCGTATTTTCTCCGGCGGAGCTTTATGGCGAGGGGAAGAAATCATGAGCAGCCTGAAGCTGGGCATCCCCAAAGGCAGTCTGCAGGATTCCACGGTGGAACTTTTCGCGCGCGCCGGTTGGCGCATTTCCGTGAATTCCCGCAGCTACTATCCTACGATTGACGATCCCGAAGTCGAATGCATGCTGGTGCGCGCGCAAGAAATGGCGCGTTACGTCGGCAGCGGCGCGCTCGATGCGGGCATCACCGGCAAGGATTGGATCCTCGAGACCAGCGGCGCGGTGGAAGAGATCGCTGAACTGGTGTACGCGAAGACCAGCCTGGGCCGCGTTCGCTGGGTGCTGGCGGTGGCTGAGGATTCTCCGGTGAAAAACGTGCGCGACCTCGAAGGAAAGGTGATCGCCACCGAAGCCGTGCATCTGACGGAGCAATATTTGCAGCGCCACGGAGTGAGCGCGCGCGTGGAATTTTCCTGGGGCGCGACGGAAGTGAAAGTTCCGCAACTGGCCGACGCCATCGTGGAAGTTACCGAAACCGGGGCTTCCCTGCGTGCCAATCATTTGCGGATCGTGGACACTCTCCTGGAATCCGCGCCGTGGTTTATCGCCCATCGCGCGTCCTGGCGGGACCAATGGAAGCGTGAAAAAATTCAGAACATGGTCTTGCTGCTTGAAGGGGCCATCAAGGCGTATAACCGCGTGGGGTTGATGCTCAACGTGCGCCGCGAAGATCTACCGAACGTGTTGGCAGCGCTGCCCGCTTTGCGGAATCCTACAGTTGCGCAGCTCAGCGATCCGGATTGGGTCGCAATCAACACGATCGTCGAGGAACGCACTGTGCGGCAATTGATTCCGAGACTGAAATCCGCGCGCGCGGAAGGGATTGTTGAGTATCCGCTCAACAAAATTGTGTATTAATGCGCGTGCTCCGGCTTACAAGCGCAATGGAGGAAAAGATCTTGGCGCAGCGGCGCGGCCGTGATCTTGTTGCCGAGCGCGCCGCCGCACGAATTGTGCGTGACGTGCAACGGCGCGGCGATGCGGCGCTGTTTTACTGGACCAAGCGCTTCGACCGGCTCGCGCTGCAACGCAGCAACCTGTGGGTCTCGCGCGATGAATTGAAAAGCGCATCGCGTAGAGTGTCGCTCGCGTTTCTCGAGGCCGTGGATCACGCCGCGTGCAATATTCGCGCCGTGGCGCGCCGCCAGAAACCGCAAGAGTGGACCCTGGAGGTGGAACCGGGTGTGCGCGCGAGCCAGCGAGTACGCCCCATCGAAACTGTGGGCTGCTATCTCCCGGGCGGGAGATTTTCGCTGGTGTCCACGCTCTTGATGACGGCGATCCCCGCGCAGGAAGCTGGCGTGCGCAACATCGTGATTACGAGCCCGCAACCTGGCGACGAACTTCTCGCCGCGGCGGAACGGCTCGGACTGCGTAGAATCGCGCGCGTGGGCGGCGCGCAAGCGATCGCCGCTCTTGCCTATGGAACGCAATTCATTCCGCGCGTGGACAAAATATTTGGACCCGGCAATCGCTACGTCACAGCTGCAAAACGGCTGGTCACCGCCGACTGCGCGATTGATCTGCTCGCGGGACCGACGGAGGCTGTGGTCTTTGCCGCGAGCGGCAATCCCGTCTTCATCGCAGCCGACTTGCTCGCGCAGGCGGAGCACGATCCCGACGCCGTCGCGCTTTTCCTAACCACGTCGCTGAAATTCGGCCGCAGCGTGGTCGTCGAAATCGAGCGGCAGCTCGCGCGGCTTCCGAAATCGAACTTTGCGTGGCGTTCGCTCGCGAAAAACGAGGCCGTGCTTCTGGCGCCGAATCTCGCAGCCGCCGTGCGATTCGTCAATCGCTTTGCGCCCGAGCATCTGAGCCTGCCCGGAGCAGCCAGTCGCCTTGCCGACCGTTTCGATTCGGCGGGAAGTATTTTTTTGGGCGATTGGAGCGCGCAATCTTTCGGCGATTACGCCACCGGCACAAATCACGTGCTGCCCACCGCTGGCGTGGCCCGCGCGCGCGGCGGATTATCTGCTGCCGACTTCGTGAAATGCATCAGCGTGCAGGAAGTCACTCGCGCGGGGCTCGCGCGCCTCGCGCCAGTGGCGAAGCAGTTCGCGAAAGCCGAAGGATTGCTGGCGCACGCGCGCGCCGTGGAGGTGCGCGAATGAAGCCCGTGATTCCAGTACGCAGCGCTGTCGCGCGTATGCGACCCTACCATCCACCCCTCGAAGGCCGCGATGGAAAGCTGCGCCTGGATTTCAACGAAAACACGATCGGTTGCTCGCCGCTGGTGCGCAAAGCGATTCGCAATCTCACTTCCGCCGCGGTCTCGATGTATCCGGAACAGGAAAGCGTGCGCCGTGAGCTGGCTGTATTTTTTGGTGTGCATGCCGGCGAGTTGCTGCTGACCAATGGAACCGACGAAGCGCTGCATCTGATCGTGGATACGTTCGTTGAGCCTGACGACACAGTTCTGCTCGTCGAGCCGACGTTCGCGATGTACCGCTTCTACTCGGAGCTCGCGGGAGCGCGCATCCAGGCGCTGCGCTATGACGACGCAATGCAATTTCCTTTGCACGCGCTGCTGGCTGCATTGCGCAAGAACCCGCGCGTACTTTTCCTCGCCAATCCGAATAATCCCACCGGTGGCGTTCTGCAGCTGGCAGAATTACGGCGCGTTCTGAAAGCCGCGACGAAGGCGCTGATAGTTGTGGACGAAGCTTATTTCGAGTTTTCGGGAATCACAATTCTTCCCTGGATCAGGCGCTACACCAATCTGGTAGTGACGCGCACGTTTTCAAAAGCCGCTGGGCTGGCCGGGCTGCGCCTGGGCTGCATCTTTGCGCACCGTTCCATCGCTGATCATTTCCGAAAAGCGCAATCGCCGTATCCAATGAACGTCGCAGCTCTGTTCGCGGCGCGTGCCACGATCCGCGATCGGCAATTCCTACGCGATACGCTGCGCGAATTTCAGCGCAGCCGCAAAAAACTGGAGCGCGGGCTTGCGAAGCTGGGCATCCAATTCTTCCCCAGCGCGGCAAATTTCGTTCTGCTCTTTCTCGGCGAACGCGCGAAGGAAGTTGTCGCCGCGCTCGCTCGCCAGGGCACGCTGATTCGTGACCGCTCCAGCGATTTCGGCGGCGCCGGCTACGTGCGCATCACTATCGGAACGCTTTCGCAAACGCGCCGCGTGCTGCGGCAATTGAAAGAGATCCTATGAGAAAAGCCGCAGTGCACCGAACGACGAACGAAACCAGCATCAAGCTGAAGCTGAATCTCGATGGCCGCGGGAAGGCGCGCATTGATACTGGCATCCGCTTTTTCGACCACATGCTCGAACAAATCGCGCGGCACGGTGCGCTGGATTTGGATCTGGTGGCGCGCGGCGATCTGGACGTGGACCAACATCACACCGTGGAAGACGTCGGCATCGCACTGGGCGAAGCGGTGAAGGAAGCGCTGGGATCGAAGCGCGGAATCTTGCGCGCGGGCTACTTTCTGATGCCGATGGACGAATCGCTCGCAGCGTGCGCGCTCGATTTTTCCGGGCGCGCGCATTTCGTCTGTAAATGGCGGCCGCTGGCTCGCCGCGTGGGAGATTTTCAAACCGAGTTGCTCGAGGATTTTTTTCAGGCGTTCGCACAGGCGGCTGCGGCCAACGTGCATTTGCGCCACGTGTACGGCCGCTCGTCGCACCATCAGATTGAGGTGATGTTCAAGGCCTTTGCGCGGGCGCTGCGCTTCGCCGTCACGCGAGATCGCCAGCTGCGCCGCATTCTGCCAAGCACAAAGGGACTGCTGTGAAAGTTTCCATCATCGATTACGGCGCAGGAAATTTGCCCTCAGTGGAGCGCGCGCTGCGCAGCCTGGGCGCCGAAACCGAGTGCGTCAGCAGGCCCGAACAAATCACGTCCGGCCGCGTGCTCGTTCTGCCTGGAGTCGGACACTTCTCGGCGTTCATGGTTGGGCTGCGCGAACGCAATTTGACTGCGGCGCTTCAGCAAGCGATTGCTGGCGGCGCGCCAATCCTGGGAATTTGCGTCGGCCTGCAGGCGATGTTTTCATCCAGCGCCGAAGCCCCAGGCGAGCGGGGCCTCGACCTGATCCATGAAAATGTGCAAGCTTTGCCTACAAATGTGAAATCTCCGCACATCGGCTGGAACCAGTTGCGACGGACGCGCGAAAGCGTGCTGCTGCGCGACATTCCAGACGATGCTTATTTTTATTTCGCGCATTCCTACGCCGCGAGTGCGAACGAACCGCACACCGCCGCCGCGTGCGATCACGGTTTCCCTTTCGCCGCCGTGCTGGAACAAGGGAACTTGATGGCGGTGCAGTTTCACCCCGAAAAATCCGGCGAGGCGGGCTGGCGCGTGCTGCGCAATTTCTTGGAGTGGGCGCAATGACGCTCGCTCGTCGCATCATTCCTTGCCTGGACGTGGACGCGGGCCGCGTGGTGAAGGGCGTGGAATTTGCTGGCCTGCGCGATATGGGTGATCCCGAAGAGCTCGCTGCTCGTTATAACAGCGAAGGCGCGGACGAATTGATCCTGCTGGACATCACCGCGTCTCGCGATGGCCGTGCCACGTTCCTTGAAACGGTTCGCCGCGTCGCGCAGCAGCTGAATATTCCGTTCACAGCTGGAGGCGGAATTCGCCGCCTCGAAGATGGAAACGCCGTGCTGCGCGCCGGCGCCGATAAAGTCACCGTGAACACCGCCGCCGTCGAGCGCCCGGAATTGATTTCGGAGCTAGCCGCGCAGTTCGGCTCGCAAGCCGTGGTGCTTTCGCTGGACGTGAAGAAAACCGCTGCAGGCTGGGAGGTCTTCATACGCGGAGGAGCCGAATCCAGCGGACGCGACGCGGCGGAATGGGCGCGCGACGGCGTGGCACGCGGCGCGGGTGAAATTCTGCTGACATCCATTGACCGCGACGGCACCTGCAGCGGATTTGATTGCGGTCTGACGGCAGCGATCGCGGCCCAGGTTTCGGTTCCGGTGATCGCCTCGGGCGGCGCGAAAACGTTCGACGACTTTCTGGCAGTCTTCGGCGAAGGTCAGGCGGACGCGGCGCTGGCCGCTTCGATTTTTCACACGGCGGAACATTCGATTGGCGCGCTGAAAAAATATCTGGCGGGACGCGGCGTTCCGGTGCGCCTCAGCCGATGAGCCTCCGCCGATGATCATTCCCTGCATTGATCTGCAAGGCGGCAAAGCGGTGCAATTGGTTCGCGGCCGGAAGCTTGCGCTTTCGGTTGACGATGTCCTCGGCCTGCTCGATCGCTTTCGCGATTATCCCATTCTGCATGTGATTGACCTGGACGCCGCGATTGGCACCGGTTCCAATGGCCGCTGGATCAAGATCCTGTCTCGCCGCGCAAAAATGAAGATTCGCGTAGGCGGCGGAATTCGCAGCGTGGCTCGCGCAGCGCAAATCCTTTCCTGGGGCGCGGAAAAAATCATTGTGGGCAGCGCCGCTTTTCGCGACGGCGAGATCGCGCACGATTTTTTGCAGAAATTGCGCGCTCGCGTGAGCCGCAAAAATCTGATTCTCGCGCTGGACACCGAACGCGGCCGAATCGTGGTGCGCGGCTGGCGAGAGCGCCTGAAATTGCGCCCCGCAGACGTGATTCCGCAGCTCGAACCCTATTGCTCGGGATTTCTTTGCACGTTCGTGGACAACGAAGGAACGATGAAAGGTACAGACCTCGCGTGGTTCCGAAAGCTGCGGCGAGTCACCGCAAAACCCATCACAGCGGCCGGCGGCATTCGCAGCCTCAAGGAAGTTCGCGCGCTTGAAAAACTGGGCATGCACGCAGCCGTCGGCATGGCCCTTTATTTGGGCAAGCTCTCCGGTTCGTGACCGGCGCTTTCCTTCAGCGTTACTCCGCTCACGCGCAGCGCCATCATCTGCGCACACAAATTCGAAATGCGCGCGGCCGCTTCCTCGGCGTTCAATCCCCTGCTGTGAATATTGGAAATCAGATTGCGATTCGCATCCGAATGCGTGCGGTCCGGCTGATATGCCATGTACGCCGACAAACTTTCCGCGGTGGCGAGGCCCGGCCGTTCGCCGATCAGGAGCAACACAATCTGCGGGCGCAGTAGCTCGCCGATTTCATTCATGATCCCGACACGGCAATGATGAATGATGAAAAGCCGGCCAACGCTCCAGCCTCGCGCCCGCGCGCCCTCCACGAGCAGCGGAAGCAGCTTCGGCGCCTGGGCGCCAATCGCCGGAACGGATAGGCCGTCGCCGATGGCGATTTGCAGATCGCGTTCCGCAGCGCAACGTCGCACAATTTCCGCACGTGCTGCGTCGCTGAATGCGCGGCCGAGCGAGGGATGCTGCAGATACTCGTCTTTCGACGCAGCGCGTGTGCGCACTTCGAAGAGCTTCCATCGTTCCACAAACTCCGCGCCGAACGCGGCTTTCACGTCGAGTTCCGCGCGCACCGCGTCACGCGCAGTGGCATGGTCTTCGCGCAGTTGCAGCTGCGTTTCCGTGCGATAGGCCGGGCCGGCGCGCCCGACCAGAATCCGCGCCGGCGTGCACGCGCGAATCTTTCGCACAAGCTCGGGCCAGTCGGAATTCGCAGCGAGTTTATCGGCAGCGAGTTTGCCGGAATCGTCAGCCATTCAAGCTATTCCTTGCAGCGACGATTCCAGCCCTTGCAGCAATTGTCGCCGCGCCGGCGCATCAAGCCGCACTGGCTCGCCGTCGCGATAAATTCCGGCGTCTTCGAGCCACGCCAGAAATTCCGGAGCTGGTCGCAAACCGAGAAGCTTTCGTACGCCGATGGCGTCGTGGTAGCTGGTGGATTGATAGTTGAGCATCACGTCGTCGCTGCACGGAACACCCATGAAGTAATTGCATCCCGCCGCGCCGAGCAACAGCAGCAAATTGTCCGCGGAATTCTGATCGGCCTCCGCATGATTCGTGTAGCAAACATCGCAGCCCATCGGCAGCCCCAACAGCTTGCCCATGAAATGGTCTTCCAGGCCGGCGCGAATAATTTGCCGCTCGTCGTAAAGATATTCCGGGCCGATGAATCCCACGACGCTGTTGACTAGAAACGGGTCGAATACACGTGCCACTCCATACGCGCGAGCTTCTAAAGTGAGCTGGTCCACCCCGCAATGCGCTTCGGCCGAAAGCGCGCTGCCCTGCCCGGTCTCAAAATACATCACGTTCGTCCCTTTCCAGGGGACATCCGTGCGCTGCGCGTGATGTTCGAGCACCTGCTCGCGGCCTTCGCGCAGCATCGCGAGCGTGATGCCAAAACTTTTGTTGGCCGCTTCCGTGCCGCTAATCGATTGAAACAGCAGATCCGCCGGGGCGCCTTGGCCGAGCGCGGCGAGTTGCGTTGAGATGTGCGCGAGGCAACAGGTTTGCGTCGGGGCTTTGCATGCCGACACGAGGCGATCGAGCGCGTGCAGAATCGCGCCGACCGTTTCCACCGAATCCGCAGCGGGATTCACGCCGATCACCGCGTCGCCGCATCCATATAGTAAGCCTTCAAACGCGGCGAGTAAGATGCCGCCAATATCGTCCACCGGGTGATTGGGCTGCACTCGGATTCCCAGCACGCCGCGTTCGCCCATGGTGTTGCGGCAACGCGTGATGTTGCGAATCCGGGCCGCGGCCAGCACCAGGTCTTTGTTGCTCATAATTTTCGCCACCGCGGCGGCGATTTCGGGAATGATGGCGCGCTGAAATGTCCAAAGTTCACTTTCGCTGGTGGCGTCGTCGAGAAGCCGCTCGCGAAATTCGCCGACGGTCATACTTTTCAGGGATTTGAAGGTAGCTTGATCGTAGGATTCCAGAATCAGACGGCTGACGTCGTCCTGATCCGGATCAATCAGCGGATTCCGTACAATCTCATCGAGCGATAAATCCGCGAGCTGGCGTTTCGCAGCGACCCGCTCGCGCTCGGATCCAGCGGCGATTCCGGCCAATTGGTCGCCAGACTTCACTTCATTCGCCTTGGCGAAAAGCTCACGGAGATCGGAAAACGCGAAGCGTTCGGGCATAGAGGCACATCAAAACAATGATGGTGCGAGTTTCACCTGAAAATTAACATCAATCCGCGGGCAAAGGAAGGCGATCCGGCCTAGCCATCGCGCGCGCAAATGCACGAATGTCGTAGGCTTGTCACGCTGTTGCGAACCGGGCTATAAATGAATTTCACGCAGAAGCGGCGGTAAACCGCGGACCTACAGGAAACCGGATGGTCTCGAACAAGATAATCTTCTGGGAAGTTGATGCGCAGGAAGACTTCATGAAGCCGGGCGGAAAACTCTACGTGCCAGGCGCGGAAAAGCTGCTGCCGAATATTCGGCGGCTCACTGATGCTGCGCGCCAAGGCCGCGTCTTTCTGGTTTCGCACGGCTGCATCCACACACCAGACGACCCGGAATTCGGGCAGTTCCCGCCGCATTGTATCCGCGACACATGGGGCGCGAAACTTGTGCCCGAGGCGCTGGCCGAAAAATTCGTCGTCGTCCCGAACGAAGCCGCCGCGAAGCTGCCGGCCGATCTCTCGCAATTCCAGCAGATCGTGCTGGAAAAGCAGACGCTGGATATTTTCGAGAGCCGCCACGCGGAAGCGCTGCTGGAACGGCTGCCGCGCGACGCCGAATTTATTGTTTTTGGAGTGGTAACGGAATATTGCGTGCGCTTCGCGGCGAAGGGCTTGCTGGAACGCGGCCGGCGCGTGGCCGTGGTTAGCGATGCAATCGAAACGCTGAACAAAGCTGAAGCGAGCCGCACGATGGCGGAGCTAACAGCGCTGGGTGCAGAAACAATCACGGCGGACGAAGCGCTCCGCCGGCTCGAAACCGCCGCAGAAACCAAACCGCGCGGACTGCCCAGCTCGTAAAAGCGAATGCGCGCGCATTCGCCGCGCGACGAACCAGAGCCGCCGCAGCGCCGCCCTTCCGAGCCAGTTTTTTGCAGAATTTACGACAGGGCGTTTTTCAGCCGCTTGGTGGTTTTCTGCAGGCGCTTCTTCAGTCCGTCCACTTCCTTGGAAAGCGCCTCGAGTTCTTTCTTTGCCAGCACACCGGCTTTGGCAACTTTGTGCGCGGTGCGATCAGCCTTGCCGATTGCGCCGCCGATGCTTTCGGCAACTTTCGTGAGCCTGCTCTTCGCCATTTTTTCCTCCGATTGAAAGCGTGGTAATCGTATACGCCGCCCAAGTCATCGTCAATACAGGATCACCGCAGTGATGCGATTGGTAACGTCAACCGCACCTCGCGAAATTTGCCAGCGCCTAGCATCGCACTGCGCGCGGCGCGGCATTTTCAGATATTGGCGAGATCTTGGGCCTATTTTCAATTCGGCAAGCGAAAAACGAAGGTGACGTCTTCCTGCATCTCCACCGCTTTTCCGTTCAACAAGGTGGGGCGGTAGCGCCACTCGCGCACCGCAAGCATCGCGGCCTGCGCCAAAGTTTCGGGTCCGCTGATAGTCCGGAAACTCTGAACTTCGCCGTTCGCCGCGACCAGCACGTGCAATTTCACGGTGCCTTCCAAACGCGCCTGGCGCGCATCGGGCGGATAAACAGGCTCAACCAAATTGATGAGTTCGCCGATCTGCAGATTGCGCGCGTGCTGCACGGACTGCGCCTCGTCAGCAGGGATGGGAACTATGCCGGTTGCGCGAATCGCGACCGAACCAGAAGCGCTGATCGGCGTTTCCGGCAAACTCAGCATCAGCGGCGCGCCCGGCTTGGCAGCGGCTGCCGCGTCGTTCGACGGCGCGCTCTGCGCTGGTTTCTGATTCGGCGGATTTGTAGCAGGCGGCGCAGCCACCGCAGAGCCATTCCGCGCTGTGGCCACGTTCACTTGTGTCTGCTGCGCGGCGCTCGCGTCGCCATGATTCGCAGCGGCCGCGGCTGGAATTGTCCAATGGTGATTCTCCAAATCCACAATCTCGATTTGCAGCGCCTTGGATGGCGCGGTCAGAGCGGTCGCGGCGAGGGCATTCGCCGGAGAATTTCCCGCTGGATTTCCCGACGATGGCGCAGGCGCGCTCTTGGGTTGCACTACATCGTCCACCTCGCCCATCACGCCGTTCAATGCCCCTCGGCGCACAGCCATCCCGGCGATGAATGAAATCGTCGCGAGCAACAATACCAGCACCGCAAGAAACCATCCGCTTTGCAGCTGCACGCGAAAACTCTTCCAACCATCATCCGCAGCAGCAGGTTCGGCGGAGACGCGCGGTTGCGGGAATAACGACGAGGAGGCATCGCCGGTGGAATAGCGCGCTGGGGCGGGCGGCGCGACGGCCACAGCAAAAGCCGGCGCTCCGTGCCCGCCGCTGATCGGAGTGTACGGTGAACTCGGGATTTGCGGTTTCTTCTCGAAAGGCAGAACCGGCGGCGCCATCGTTCGCGCGCGGTCTTCTTCCTTGCCAGTCGGGGCTGCCGGAACAACGGGTGCTTTCGTCGCACGAGACGGCGCCTGCATCGCGGCGGCAGCGCCTTCGGTCGATTCTTCGGCCGCTTCCTTATGTTCGACCGCAGCCTCGTGCGCGGATTCATCTGCAGATTCTTCGGCGAACTCGACCACCTCGTCGTCGCCTTCAAACGGCTCCTCGGTTTCACGGAATCCTGCTACGACTTCACTCGCGAACTCCTCGGCCTCGGCAACCCGCTCTCCCCGATCCGAGAAATCCTCTGCGCTTACGACTGTTTCAGGGCGAGACTGCGCAGATCGCACAACGGGCGCCTCCACCTCCTGTTCGCTTTCCTCGGGAGCAGCGCCCGGCGAATCCTCGCGCGCCATCCACGAACGAATCCGCTGCAGTGCATCCTCCGACAGGTCCACGAATCGCAAGCCCGCCTCTTTTCGCGATTCGCCCACCCACACGATTTCGCCGCTCACCTCCAGCCGTTTGCGCGAACGCGGAATCTCAATCCGCATCGCCAGCGGGCTCTCGCCGGGATCCAGCGCCTCGGCAGCCTGCACCGCAACGCCGCCTTCACTGATATTAAGCACGATCCCGCCGTTGGATTCGCCCAGGTGCACATACGCAAGCGAACGGATGCGCTGGCGCGGATGCGCTCGCCGGTCGCTCGCCGGAATGGAAACGGGATTCGAGTCCGAATTCTGTTCTGGTTCGTCAGTCATGCATCGCGCTTGTTGCGACAGCTCTGCCCGCAACAACCCTCAGTTCGCGTTCCTAATTCAGCCCCGCCGCGCTGGTGGGCGCCTGCAATTCCTGCCACCCGCCGGGAAGCTCAATCTGGAAATGCGTGGTTGTATCGAACATTACAAATCCGCTCAGGTTCGCCACTTCGTCGGCCACCAGCTGCTGGAATTTCACTTGGTTCACGGGACCGATCTGTGTTGCGGGCAGGCCGCTGGGCCAATTGAAAGGCCGCGTAACTTGCAGCGCGATGCGAGTGCGATTCCGCGCCGGCAGGAACACTGAATTGTTCAATTCGATCGGCTCTTGCGAGCTCAAGCTTCCGTTGGATTTCAGCCGGGTCATCACCACCGTGCCGGCACCTTTGGTGAAGTGGTAATCGGCATCGGTGTTGTTATCGAGGTCGTAGAAAAACTCGAGCGTCGCATGCGTTGCGTCCGCTTCCTGCACTTGCGCTCCCGCAAACGTGCTCTGAATCGCGCTGGAATTCCACGGCGAAGGCTGCGGCCGTTGCGCCGCATGCTCTTGCCGAGGAAATCTTGGCAGGCCGAACAGAATCACGATTACCAGGATCGCCACAAGCAGCGCGAAAATCAGCAGGTTTCTCATCGCCCTCTTCGCGTCGAATTTACCACATCGCGCAGACTTCGGCGCAAAAGCGTGTCAAAAATGCAAGGTGCGCAAGCGTACGCTGCGTCCGACGCCTGGGGTCACTCCGAGAGGTATTTCACAAAAACAACTTCGTTTTGCTTTTCGTTGTAGACCAGCTCATCCACATTGGCCTGCGTCATCAGCAGGCCGAATCCGCCGGGCCGCAGTCCTTTGCTTTGGCGAACCTGGTCGTGCGCGGTAGGCTCATCCGGTGCGTGCGAAATCGCCGCGTGGTCGAGGCCGGCAAACTTGAATCCCTGGCCTGGATCCGCGATGCGATATAACAACATGCGCCGCGCGCGCAGATACGAAATGCGCACTTTACGATTGGGGTCGAGCTTGCCGCCCCATTCCACTGCGTTCAGCAGCAGTTCGTGAAACGCCTGCCCCACCGAGCGGCGCACGTCCTCGGAAAGGCCGCTCTTCAGATGCGCCATGAAGGCTTCAATCCGCTCCGCTTCGTCCAGCGAGCACGGAACGGAAAGCTCCACCCAATTGGGACTCGCGGAAATCACTTCAATCGTCCCCTGCCCGGGTTTCTTCGAAAGCGTTTCCTTCACGAGAACCAGCAACGCATGCGGATCAATCGGCTTGGCAACGTAGGTGTACGCCTCTTCGCGAATCGCGCTGAGCAACGTCTGCGGCGTGTCGTCGGAAGTCATCACGATAATTTTGGGCCGCTTTTTCGCTTTGCGGAATTTTGCAAGTACTTCCAGGCCGTTCATTTTCGGCATCCAGATGTCGAGCAAGACCAGGTCGAACTTCCCCGTCTTCAATTTTTTCAGGGTTTCCGCGCCGTCAACTGCAGCCACCACGGTGTACTTCTGGGCGCGAAGCGTTTCGGTCAGCAGCAGGCGGGTAGTGCGGTCATCATCAGCGACTAGAATGCGCGTCATCGTTTCCTCCCCGGTGCATGATGCGAGCGGCCCGTCCGCCGCAGAGGTCTTTTTTGCGCGCCGATGGCGTGCAGCGCTGGCAGCAACAGCGCGATCTCGTCTTCCAGCGTTGCGTACAGCTCCCAGGCGCCGTCGAGTTTACCCTGTCGCGCGATTTTTTCCATCTCTCGAATGGTGTCCAGCGCCGCCGTGGGACCGAAGTTCCCCACCGAGCCTTTCAGCGCGTGCGCTCCATCCGCCAGCAGGTTGGCGTCGTTCGCCGCCAGCGCGCTGCGAATCCGCGCCATCATTCGCGGGCAATCGTCGCGAAACGTTTTCACGATGCTGCGCAGCAGCTTTCGATTCCCGCTGAACCATTCCAGCAGCGCCTTCGTATCCAACGCGCGCTTGCTCCCGTCCCTTGCATCCGCGCTCCCCTGGTGTTCGTCGCCGCCCGTCTCGCTTTGCGCTACTTGTTGCGAAATTCCTTCCACCGTCTGCAGGAACGATTTGGGATCGATCGGTTTCGCAAGGTATCCATCCATTCCCGCTGCGATGCAGCGTTCGCGGTCGCCCTGCATGGCGTGCGCGGTCATCGCCACGATCGGCAAATGACCGCCCGAGGATTTTTCCTTTTCGCGGATTAATTGCGTGGCTTCGAGGCCGCCCATTTCCGGCATCTGCACATCCATCAACACGAGATCGAACTTGTGCCGCTCGATCGCCGTCAGCGCCTGCCGCCCATTTTCCGCGACGATCACGGAATGTCCGCGCCGCTCGAGCATCTGCACGGCCACTTCTTGATTCACCGGATTGTCCTCAGCCAACAGCACGCGCAATGGCTCTCGGGCGGCACGCGCACGCGCACGCGCTGCGGATGGCCGTACCTTCTGCTGCCCCGGCACATGCAAGACGCTGATGATCGCGTCCCACAATTCCGATTGCTTCACGGGTTTGCTCAGCGCCGCCGCTACCCCCACGGCTTTGGCGCGCGCTACGTCCTCGCTGCGCCCCGCCGACGTGAGCAGGATTACTTTCGCTCCATGCAATTGCGGATCCTGCTTCACGCGAGCCGCCACTTCGAATCCGTCCATGTCCGGCATGTGCCCGTCGAGCAGCACCAGCCGAAATGGCGTCCCATTCTTATGCGCGCGCCGCAGCGCTTCCATCGCGGCGGGCCCGTTCGGCGCGGCCACGGGCTTCATGCGCCAATTCGCGATCATCTCCTCCAGGATTTTCCGGTTTGTCGAATTGTCGTCCACCACCAACACCGGCAAGTCGCGCAGCTTCACTGGCTCGGATTCGGGCGATCTTTTCGCGGAGGCCGTGGGACGCCCGAAGTGAGCCGTGAAGTGAAACGTGCTGCCCCGGCCCTCTTCGCTTTCCACCCACATCACTCCGTTCATCAATTCGCAAAGTTGCGCGGAAATGGCCAGGCCCAGCCCGGTGCCGCCATACTTGCGCGTGGTGGACGAATCAGCCTGCGCAAAGGCCTCGAAAATATGCTGCTGCTTTTCGATGGGAATTCCGATCCCCGTGTCGCTCACCGAAAAATGCAGCAGAACGTCCGGCTCTCCGTGCGCTTCTGTGTTCACCCGCACCACCACTTCCCCATGCTCGGTAAACTTGATCGCGTTTCCCACCAGGTTCACCACGATCCGCCGCAGCCGGTCCGGATCGCCGATCAAGGCGTCCGGCACGTCCGGCGCAAAATGCGAGGCCAGCTCGATTTCCTTCTCCTGCGCGCGCGCCGCCAGCGATTTCAGCGTCTCCTCGATCGTTTCGCGCAGCGCAAACTCCACGTGCTCCAGTTTTTCTTTGCCCGCTTCGGCTTTCGAAAAATCCAGAATGTCGTTGATCAAATTCAGCAGCGACGCCGCCGAGCTTTTCACCGTGCCCAGAAATTCGCGCTGCTCGACGGACATTTTCGTCTCCAGCGCGAGCTCCGTCATGCCGATGATGGCGTTCATGGGCGTGCGAATTTCGTGGCTCATGTTCGCCAGAAACTCGCTCTTCGCGCGCGTCGCTTCTTCGGCTTTCTGCTTCGCCGCTTCCAGCTCTTTCACCAGCTGCGCCAGACGCCGCGCATCCGCTTGCTGAGCGTTGCGCGCTGCTTCCAGAAAGTCGGCGTACATCTTCAGCTCCATCTCCGCCCGCCGCCTCTCGATGAACTGCCCGATCTGGCTGCCGATAGAATCGAACATTTCCATCAGGTCGGGTTCAAGCTTGCGCGATTGCTGCGTGAAAAATTCGATCACACCCGCCACGTGCTCGCCCAACCGTATCGGGAAGGCGAACGCGGACTGCAGCCCATCCATGATCGCAAAGGGCGCCCGCGGAAAATTTTCTCCACTCCGCACCTCGGGAATCCATGCTGGCTGGCGCGATTCCCACACCCGTCCGGGAAGGCCCACTCCGCTCTCGAAAGTGTGTTCTCGCGTGGCTTTCACGAACGCCGGAAAATCGCGGCCCGGAACGTGCCACAGATCCATGCAACGCAATACGTGCTGCATCTCGTCCACCCGCCACAGCACTCCCAGATCCCAGCTCAACCCTTCGCAGATGGACATCAACAGGAACGGCACCGCCGCATCAAGAGATTCAGCTTCGGCCAGCACGCGCGTGACGGCATAGCCGGTGGAGAGTCTGCGTTCAGCTTCCTTGCGCTGAGTAATGTCCCGCGCGACTGCAAAGATCAATTTCTGCTCAGGGATGGGCGTCGCGTTCCAGAGCAGCCAGCGGTAGGTCCCGTCGGCGCAGCGATAACGGTTTTCGAAAGAGAGCGTTTGTTCGCCCTCGTCAAGCTTTTCCGCTTCGGTTGCCGTTCGCTCGCGATCGTCCGGATGGACGAATTCATCGTATGGTCTGGAGATCAGCTCCGAGGTGGAGATGCCCAGAGTCTTTTCCCAGGCCGGATTGATGCGCTTGAAATATCCGTCGAAGCCCGCGATGCACAGCATGTCCAGAGAAACCATAAAAAGCTGGTCGAGCTCTTCTTCCGTCATGCGGCGCTCGCGGATGGCCCGCGACAGGTCAGCCACGCTGCGGCGCAACTCCATCTGCGTCACCACCAGGCGGCTGAGCGCCTTCAATGCATCCCTCTGCTCCGGCGATAAATTCCGCGGGACGCGGTCAATCACGCACAGCGTCCCCAGCGCGTAGCCTTCCTGTGAAATCAATGGCGCGCCCGCGTAAAAACGAACGTTGGGATCGTCTGTAACCAGAGGGTTCGTGCGAAATCGCTCATCTTCCAGCGCGTCCGGCACCACCATCACGTCTGGCTGCAGGATCGCGTGCGCACAGAACGCTACGTCGCGCGAAGTTTCCGTTTGCTCGATGCCGATTCTTGATTTGAACCACTGCCGGTGGGAGTCCACCAGACTGACCAGGGCAATCGGCGTGCCGCAGATCATCGCTGCGAGGCGCGAGAGATCGTCGAATTCCTGCTCCGGAAATGTATCCAGAATGGCGTAACGCCGCAGCGCTTCCAGTCGTTCCGATTCGTTCTCAGGTGGCGGCGCTTTCATGGCAGGCGGGAACGAACCCGACTGCGCGTCATCTTATGGCCGCGCTCAGTTCAAGTCAACGCCGGCGCGGGACTACTTTGCGTTGACACGCCAGCGCGGGACTGGGAAGGCCGCGTCCGCAACGCGCTTTTATAATTGACGGTCCGAAAGATAGCAGGGCGACGCCAGCGTGGAGATGTGCTCATTACCCTGCACTTGCAACGCCCATTCCAGCAAACGTCCGCGCTGATTATGCAGAAAATATTCGAACCACTCGCTTTCGACAAGCTGGGGAATCACCACCACAATCCGCCGCTGCGGATTTTCCTTCGATAATTTCAACACATACTGCACTACCGGCACGATTACAAAGCGATACGGCGACGGAAGCAGCGCCAGCGTGGGCACCGGCTGGCCCGCTGCCTGAAATGGCGCCTCGATGTAACGCGGCCACACGTCGCGCAGCATTTCGCCGCTGTCAGAGGATTCCACGTGCACCGCAATAATTTCCGAGGAGATTCGGGATGCGAACTCCAGCGCCTGCTTGGTGACGCTGCTCCAGCGGTCCATCGGGACCACGGTGATCGGCGGCGACTTGAGATTGGCCGGCTCAGCGGGCGAGCAGGTCCAGGTGGCCAGCGTGACGGCGTGATAGTGCCTGCGCACTACGCGAAAGAAGAAAATCAAAAAAGGAATAAAAATCACGGTGATCCACGCGCCGCTGGTAAATTTCGCGACCAGCACCACCAGCACGGTAATCCCAGTGACCGTCGCTCCCAGACCATTGATAAAAACGTTTCGCACCCAATGTGCGCCGCGCTTTTTGGTCCAATGCCTCACCATCCCCGCTTGCGAAAGCGTGAACGCCAGAAACGCGCCCACTGCGTAGAGCGGAATCAGCCGGTCGGTCACTCCGCCAAAAACAATCAGCAAGAAACCAGTCGCCACCGCGAGCACGGTAATCCCGTAGGTGTACACCAACCGGCGCCCGCGGTAGGCAAACACGTGCGGCAAATAGTTGTTCTGCGCGATGGCACGGCACAGCCGCGGAAAATCCGCAAACGCCGTATTGGCCGAAAGCGAAAGCACCAGCAGGATCGAGGCAATTGTCACGTAATAGAAGGCGCCCTTGCCGAACACCGCCAGCAGCAGCATCGCCAGGATGCTCTGATAACCGGGCTGGCCGGGATCGGTGGCGGCGATACCGTAGCTCTTCACTAGATAGGAAATTCCTGCGAGCAAAACGGCCAGAATAAAAATGATTACGGTCAAAGTGCGCTGCGCGTTCTTCTGGCCTGGTTCGCGAAAAGCTTTCACGCCGTTGCTCACCGCCTCAACGCCGGTCAGCGCCGTGCAGCCGCTCGCAAACACTTTCAGCAGCAGCCAGAAACTCACGATCTCGGTCGCAGGCGACGGCACCGGCAATGGCGACACTGGCGCCGGATGTCCGCCGCTCAGCACCACTCGAATCACTCCGCCGGCAATCAGGATCAGCAGCGTGCCCACAAAAAGGTAAGTCGGAATCATGAAGGCGGCTCCGGTGTCATGCACGCCGCGCAAATTCAAAACCATGATCAGCACAAGTATTCCCACGCAGAGCAACACCGTATGCGGCTGCAACGACGGCACCGCGGAGACCAGCGCGCCAACCCCAGCGGAGATTCCCACCGCCGCGGTCAGAATGTAGTCGGTGAGCAGCGCCGCTGCCGCGAGCAGACTGGCGTTGGCGCCCAAATTAAATCGCGCCACCGTGTACGACCCGCCGCCCGATGGATACGCCGCGATTGTCTGCAGGTAGGAAACATAAACAATGATCAGCAGCGTGATGATCGCCAAACTGACCGGCAAGATGTAGCGCACGCCCAGAAGACCCAGCGGAATCAGCAGGCTCAAAGCCGCTTCCGGCCCGTATGCCGCCGAACTCAATCCATCCAAACCGAAAATGGAAACGCCCGCCGCCGGCCCAATCTGCTCCGCGCGTTCTTCCGAAGTTCTCAGCGGTTTGCCAACAATCAAATCAATGATGTTCATTTGTAGCCAACCCCGGGAGATTTAAGAGGCTTCCATTTGCAACAACCCGGCCGTTAAAGTCAACCACTGCGTGGCTGTACTGGCAGCGCGCCGCCGGCCTTGCTAGACTCGCAGGCGTTTCTGGTTCGCTTGGCACGTAAAGGAGGCGCGCTGATGCATGGCAGGTTTGCTACGGCAGTCTTGATTCTTCTCATTCTGATTGTGGCGTTGCGCACCACGCGCGCACATCGTAAACCTCGCAGCGCCGCGCCATATCCCTGGTATCAACACGCCGTTTTCTACGAAATCTATCCGCGCAGCTTCATGGATAGTAACGGGGACGGCATCGGCGATCTGAACGGCATCGCATCCAAGCTCGATTACCTGAAGGCCCTCGGTGTAGATGCGATCTGGATCGCGCCGTGCTTCCCATCGCCGCAAGTGGATTTCGGTTACGACGTCTCCGATTACGAAAATATCGACCCGATGTATGGCACGCTCGCCGATTTCGACCGCCTGCAAAAGTTAGGTGAAGAGCGCGGCATCAAGATTATTCTCGATTTCGTCGTGAACCACACGTCCGATCAGCATCCCTGGTTCATCGATTCGCGTTCCTCGCGCACCGCGCCGAAACGCGATTGGTACATCTGGCGCGACGGCAAGGGTGATGGCCCGCCCAACAATTGGATCTCGAATTTCGGCGGCTCGGCGTGGCAGTGGGACAGCACGACCAAGCAGTATTACTACCATTATTTCTACGTGCAGCAACCAGACCTGAACTGGCGCAATCCCGCGGTCGTTGACGCCATGTATGGCACGACGGAGTGGTGGTACAAACGCGGCGTCGCCGGCTTCCGGCTCGACGCGGTGGATTCGCTGTACGAAGATCCCACGCTACGAGACAATCCCGTGCTGCCCGGCACGAACGAATTCGGCGATCCCAAGGTTGAGAACAAATACACCCAGGCGTTGCCCGAAGTGCACACCGCGCTGCAAGGCCTGCGCACCGTCGCCAATAAGTACAATGCGGTATTGATCGGCGAGACCTGGACGGACAACGTCGCGCAGTTGAAACCTTATTACGGCGCCGCGAACGACGAGTTGCAGATGCCCATGGATCTGCTGCTCACAAAATTGAACTTTTCCGCGCCGGTTTTCCGCGAGCACATTGACGCCGTCGAAGCAACGGGCGAGTGGCCCGTCTTTGTCATCGGCAATCACGACATCGTACGTTCCTGGAACCGTTACGGCGACGGCCAGCACAACGATCAAATCGCCAAAGACATGGCCGCGATGTTTCTGACGCTGCGCGGCACGCCGATCATGTATTACGGCGAAGAAATCGGCATGGAGAACAACGATCCTACGCGTCGCGAAGACGTGAAGGATCCCATCGGCCGCCTGGGCTGGCCGAAAGAAAAAGGCCGTGACGGCGAGCGCACACCCATGCAATGGAGCAGCGAACCGAATGCCGGATTTAGCACCGGCACGCCATGGAATGCGATTCCGGAGACCTACAAGACCTACAACGTGGCGGACGAGCTAAAGGACCCGAACTCGATTCTGAACTGGTACAAGCAGCTGCTCGCGCTGCGCCGCTCTAACCCGGCGCTACTCAATGGCGACTACATCGAATTGAATGAAAAGGATCCGGACGTGTTGGCGTATCTGAGGAAGACCGCAACCGACGCGGTGATCGTCGTCATCAACATGTCCGCTGCACGGCAAAGAGTGAACTTCAAGCTTTCGAAGCAGCGCCTGAGCGTAAAGTCGGCGACAACGTTGCTCACTACGCAGCCGTCGCTCCAAAATAATTCGTCCGTCGCGCAGCTCTCACTCGAGCCGTTCGCCGTGTACATCGCATCGCTCAAGAAATAGACTGCTCTTGCAGGCGGATCGACCGGGGGCTGACACCGACCGATCGCCATGCTCGGTGTACAATCCTCACGTCGTGCATTTCCAGAACAAAAAGCCTAGCCGCTCCTCCCGCATCCATAATTTCTTGAGAATATCTCTACCACTGGTCGTGCTTCTGTCCCTCGCCTCTTCTTGGGCCGCATCCCCACAGGAAAATCAAATCACGCCGGAACCGCCAGCAGCAGCGCAGGCATTAGTCGCGACACCCACGTTTTATCGCGATGTCCTGCCCATCCTGCAGCAGCATTGCCAAAGCTGCCACCGCGCCGGCGAAATCGGCCCGATGCAACTGATGTCCTACGCGCAAACGCGCCCCTTCGCGCGCGCCATTGCCGATTCCGCCGCCAAACGAGAAATGCCGCCCTGGTTCGCCGATCCCGCCATCGGCCATTTCTCGAATGATCCGTCACTCACACAACAGGAAATAGACACGCTGGTTTCCTGGGCGAACGCGCAAGCCCCCGCGGGCGATCCGCACTCGGCGCCTCCGCCGCGGCAGTGGCCGGAAGGTTGGACGATTCCGCAGCCCGACGCAGTCGTGCGCATGCCCAAACCCGTCTCGCTTCCCGCACGCGGCGATATCGACTACACGTACGAAATCGTTCCCACCCACTTTACGCAAGACAAATGGATCCAGATGTCCGAAATTCAGCCGTCCAGCCGCGCGAATGTGCATCACGCGGTCGTCTACGTCCGCCCGCCCAATTCCAATTGGCTGCGCCACGCGCCTGTCGGCGTTCCCTTCACCGGCGCGGACATGACGGACCAGCAAGATCGCGAGGACACGCGCTTCACGCAAGCCGACATCCTGCTCGTGTACGCGCCGGGAAGTTCACCGGACAATTGGCCCGAGGGCATGGCGAAATTCGTTCCCGCCGGCTCCGACCTCGTATTTCAAATGCACTACATGGCGCACGGGCACGCCACCACGGACCAATCCAGCATCGGCATCATCTTCGCCGATCATCCGCCGAAGCAGCGCGTGCTGACGTTGCAACTGACCAATGACCGCTTCGTGATCCCTCCGGGCGTGGACGACTACCGCGTGGAAGTGCACGGCTCGCTGCCGAACGAAGCAGTCCTGCTCAGCTTTTTCCCCCACATGCACCTGCGAGGAAAACGTTTCGAATACAATATTTTGCGCGGTGGCAAAACCGCCGAACCGCTGCTGCGCGTAAACTATAATTTCTACTGGCAACTGAGCTATCGGCTCGCCGAACCGCTCAAGCTGCCCGCCGGCACCGTGCTGCAAGCCGTCGCCTGGTACGACAACTCCAAAAATAATCCGCACAATCCCGATCCGGCCGCCGCCGTTCGCTGGGGAGATCAGACCTACGATGAAATGATGGTCGGCTTCTTCGATGTTGCCGTGCGCGCCGATCTGGACAAGCCCCACTACTTCAACCGCGCGAGCAATCCAACCCAGCCGCAGCGCTGACGCAGCCAACACATCGTGCCCCCCACCGCGCCCGCTGCTGCAATCGCGGCGGAAATTTCGGTGGTGAGTCAGTTTCCGAGAACGCCGTTGATCACGACTCGGCGCGGAACCGTTGCTTTGTTCTGCCATGAATACCCACCGCGAAGGAGAGCACTCCTTCAAAACGGTTGTCACTTCCGCGAAGTCTGTTCTAGTCGCGTTGGTGCAACTCTCCGCTGGATTTCCAATAGCCGTTCAGCAGCCCCCACTCGTAGCGATTCTGTTTCCAGCCCATATCCTGCGTCTCTTCCCACCACTTATGTTCTGATACAGCAGTCATGGCGGGCCCGGAGTAGTCCTGGTTCAGCCAATACGGCTTAAGCAGGCGACCACGGCTATTTAACGAATTGATTCCGGCGGTATGGTGGCACATGAAGCATGACTCAAGGATCGGAGGGTACTTATCAAGCGGCACGGATTTCTTTGGGGCGTCCTCGTCCGGCCCAGGAAAGTTGAAAATAAAAAATTCCTTTTCGTCTTTTCCCGTCGCTTTCAGTCCACCCGCCCGGCCGGCGAACAACAACGGCCGGCTCAGCGTGATCTGGAAGAAGTCCTGGCCGCTCCTCGCTATTAAGCCGGCAACACCAGATTCTGTGCGCTCATCCATCGCGGCTGGCGCAATGCTGCGATACACCCGCAACTGCACGCTCTCTGTGATGGGCGTGCCTTGAAGGTTTCCATGATTGTCGAACAGCATCATCTGGCGAAGCAGCGCAACCTGTGTACCGGCCGGGAACTGCGGCAAATGCGGATTCTCCATGGTTTGATCGTATGCTGAGTCGCCTCCGTCAGTGCGCGCAATCCAAGGCTCTGGAAAGTCCCAAAGAGTCCGAAGATAATCGTAAGTCGCTTTGCGCCCTCCCGGAAGCCGCACGAAAACCAAAAAACTGGACCGCGAAAAAGTAGAAACATGTCCAACAGCCACCGGCTCGGTCGAGGGTCCCTGCCCGGAAATCGCTACCCAGGGTCCAAGCGGATCGAGCAAGTCAGGAGGCAGAAACGCCCGGTCGCGGTGCGCGGGATCGTATTGCTTGGCAAACTGTGCCGAAGCCACGGCCTGCCCATAATTTTCGGGCAGCGCGCGAATTTCCTCCGGAGTCAAGGCCAGCCGGCGCAGCACTTCCGCAAGCCGGGTCTGCAACTCGATTTTTTCTTTTCCGTAAGCCGGCTCGCCGGGCCGCTCCGGCTCTCTCGCGACCGTCCAATCGAACACGGCCCACAAATCGCGCTGCAAGATCGCCCGTTTCACGGGATCGCGAATCAGCCGTTCGCCGTGAGTTTGCAAGAACTCGTCGAGAACCCGCAAGACGCGTTCGTGGGAAGGTTTTGACAAGAGGTACTGTGTGCTGTCCCAAAGCGGGGGATCGAGCGCGTCCTGAACCAGCTCGGTGCCCGGGACATCCTCACGAATGAAGAGCACGGAGTGGAGCCGATTCCAGAGATGGCTGGGATTTGGATCGTAGATGGCGGCGGCATTTGCGGCGCCCGAGAGCTGTGAACCCCAACACGAGTCTTCCGCGAGCCCCACGGGAAGAATGACGAGTAGAAGCGCTCCGATAAATAGCCGCACTTCCGCCTCCCGTTGCAGCGCTAATACGGCATTGAACAACAAAACCTAGCGGTTGAAAAGTGTTCGCTGTATCCAGAATGGCTCTATGTGAATCGCAGTCGCGTTATCGGAAACGG
>Ga0187847_10000539_pt1 | contig 41011 bp, 34 predicted proteins | sample June2016WEW_4_10_FD_132458 | JGI IMG/M metagenome (GOLD analysis project Ga0187847, IMG submission 132458) | Peatland microbial communities from SPRUCE experiment site at the Marcell Experimental Forest, Minnesota, USA - June2016WEW_4_10 | ecosystem: Environmental > Terrestrial > Soil >...
AGCTCTTAGCTGCGCGCCGAGGCTGGCTGCAGCTCGTGCCGAGCAGGTTCTTGAGGACCTCGGCGTTGCGCAGCGAATGATGCGCCTGCGCATGCTCGCGGCCCCGAACGGCGAAACCGGCGCGTACCTCGGGGGCGTCGATGAGGGTACGCACGGCGGCGACCAAGGCGGCTTCCGAGTGCGCCACGATTCCTGCGCCGCGCGCGAGGACCTGATCCGGATCCACCTGCAAACTGACCACCACCACATCACGCAGCCAGGCCTGGATGAACGTGTTGGGAAACCCCTCGTGGAGGCTCGTGTTGACGAAGATATGCGCACGCGCCAGGAGCGAGTTTACCTCCGCATGGCTCATCTCCCCGAGGTACTGCAGGTTGGCGGTCGACTGGATGTCGCTCATCAAGGCAAGTTCCCACGCCCAGCGCTTTCCCGGGGCCGCAGCGGCACCCACCATGACGAAGCGGATGTCGTCGCGATCCCTCAGACTCGCCGCCAGGCGCACGAAGATTTCCGGCTGCTTCCAGGGTTTTAAGTTCGCGATCCACACCACGGTGAGAGGACCTGACTTGTCGATCGGCTCCGCGGCCGGCGGATGAAAGTTGCGGATGACGGCATCCGCCGTGCGCGCATAGTTCCTCTTCAAGAGCTCGGCCTGGAATTCGGTCTGCACCACGATGCGCGTGGCGCGGCGCGCGCCCCACTCCGCGGTCCATTTTTCCAAACGAAGCCTCAAGAAGTTGCGGGCCCGGTCGAGATGTCCCGGCGTGAGCTCCGTATCGTGAGACACGTGCCATACGAGAGGTACCCCGCTACGGCGCGAATACAACGCGCAGACCGCCGTATAGGCGCAGGCGACGCGCTGGTAGATCACGTCGGGGCCGAGTTCGCGCAAGGTGCGGTACAGCGATCGCCCCTCGGCGACATAGCCCAATCGCGGAATCGGTCCGCCTGCTCCGATCCTCGACACCTGGTATTTCCTGACTCGTTCGCGTTTGTCGACGAAATGAGTGAGATAGTGGATCTCGTATTCGTTGGAACTCGCGAGCGCCTCGATCAGCAGACTGATCTGATATTCGGCTCCGCCGCCGTGCTCGAACGGGTTGACGATGCAGATTTTCCGCTTCGCGCCGCTCAGCATCGTTCCTCGATGATCTCGAGCATGCGCTTCTCGACCGCCCCCGCGATGATTCCGTAGGAGCGGTGCTCGATCGCGTAGCGGCGCCCGCGCTCTCCCATCTGGCGCGCGGTTTGGGGGTGCCTCAGCAAGGTGAGGATGGCGTCCGCGAAGGCTCGCTCGTCATAGGCAACGCACAGACCCGCGCCGCTTTCCTCGATCACCCGCCGTTGTTCAGGATGATCGTTCGCCACCACCGCCTTGCCCAAGGCCATGTATTCGATCAACTTGGTGGGCGATGTCGAACGCAGGATGGGCGTCGGATGGAACGGCGACACGCATACATCCGCCTCTCTGACGTATTGCAGGGCCTGCGCCTGCGGCAACTGACCCACGAAGACCACCGCATCCTGAAGGCCGAGCCGCGCGACTTCGGCCTTCAACTCCTCCTCGTCGGCCGCTTCAGCGCCGCCGACGAGATACAGTTTCGCGGCCGGCATGTCGAGGGCGACCAGCGCAAAGGCGCGGATCAGAAAATCCAATCGCCGCACCTTGATCAAGGTTCCAAGATAGAGGACGCAAGGCACCCCCGCCGGAAGCAGGCGCCGATCCGCCGATTCGAGCGCCGCGCATAGTTCATCGCTGATACCCATGGGTACGGCGGTCATCTTGCCTAGGGGAATGCCTTCAGCGGCAATATCCTCGCGCATCTGTTCACTTTGCACGAACACGTGATCCGCGGCGGGCAGCAGCCAGCGGTACAGGAGCCACTTGAACGTCAGGCCGCGCAGCAAATACAGGAAAGGGTAGCGCGCGCTCCCGTCCCTGGCGCAAAGCAGGTAATACTCCGGAAACGGATACGACAACCAGTAGATGAATCGAATCTTGAACAGGCGGCACGCAATGACCGCTACCGCACCCGCGAGAAATTTGTCCTTGACCTCCACCGCATCGTAGCGCTTGGCGCGCATGCGAGCCATCAGGCCGAGATCGTTGACGATGCCGCGGACGTGCTTTCGTATGCGGTGGAACAGCGAACGGCCGAGGTCCGTCGCTCCCACCCAGGCGCGGCCGCCGCCCCAGGAGGTGACGTAGGGCTTCGAGCAAGCGGCCTCGCTTTGCAGGATCCAGTCGATGTCGTGGCCGCGCGCGGCCATCTCTTGGCCGAAGAGCACCGCGACGTCCACGCGCGTCGGCGGAAACGTATCCGAGGAGACGACCAAGATGTGCATTTGCCTTGGTGAGCTACGCTCGATCAATGGGCGCCGGATACGCCGCCGGTCGGATTGAACAGGCCCAGGAAGCGCAACCAGCGCATCTCCCTGCCCGGGAAGAGTCGCATCAGCAGGTCGCGATCCGAGTCGCATAGAGCCCGGCTGCGGACGTAAAGCAGCGCAAAGCATGCGAAGATCAGCGTCCCCAGGAATAACTGCATCCCAGCCGTGCCGGTCTGCAGATTCTTGAGCGTGAAGCATACGGCCACCGCGGCGCCCCAAGTCGCCACGCTCGTGAAGAGGGATGATCCCGCGTTGATCCACACCGCCCGCCGCCGCACGTGCCACCACACGAAGGCATTCTTGAAGGCCTGAGCGGAACCGCTCGCGAGCGCCGCACCATAGAGCCCCAAGTGCGGGATCAACACCAGCATGGCGACGATATTGTAGCCGGCAAAGATCTTGCTCAAGAGCTGGATCGCGGTCTTTTCTTCGTATTGCGCCACCAGCGCCACCGGGGTCGCGAAGCTGTTGAGCGTCGAGAACCCCAAGATGACGGGCAGCAGCCAGGAGTACTCGATGAACTTGCCGGCGAACGCGACGCGCACGATCTCCGCGTGATAGACCACCGAATAAGCCAGGATCGGCCATTGCACGAGCAGATTGATGTTCAGCAAGAAGGTGAAGTATTGGGGCAGCCGCGTATCCGCTTCAGCAGGTTTGACCGCGAAGAACATCGGCTGGATGATGTTGTCGAACAGCCGCACCGGCAGCACGTTGGTGGCCATCTCGTTCAATCGTGTATAGAACGAATAGATGCCCACCGATATCGCATTCATGAAGCCGACGATGAAGAAATTATCCATGCGCGAGTCCAGGAACAAGGTGCCGGCGTCGTTGAAGTTGTTGAACAACCCGTACCTGAACAGCCTCTTGCGCTCCTCGGGCGCCAGCTCGTACCGTTCCGGCGGCTGACCGGCAACGCATTGCCTGTGGTAGACGATGCGCAAAAACACGTAAATCACCGCATAGCCGACCGCATCGGCGCAGATTGCCGTGCGCAGCGTGAGCATTCCCGCCGCCACCAACCCGAAGTACAACACCAATTTGCTGAATGACAGCATGGCGATAGATCCCACGCTGTATCGATGCAGCATGTACGAAGCGACCGAGAGCTGCAGGATCTGAGTCTGAAAATGCAGCAGCGCGACGACAGCGAATACTTCGAATTCGACCCGATACGGTCCGAGCCCAAAATGTGGCGCGATCGAGTTCCACGCGGCCAGCAAGCCAACCAAGATCGTGACATTGGTCAGCAGCCGCGCCCGCGCGACGCGAGACACCAGCCACGCCGCGGCACTGCGATTCCCCTCACGCAGGTATTCGGGCTGGAAGCGCCGCAACGTCTGCTCGAGGCCGAGCGAGGCCACCGTACCGACCAGCGGAATGAACGAGTAGAGCAGGTTGAAGACGCCGAAATCCTGCTTTCTCATCGCGCGAACCAGCACGATGTACCCAAGGACGGTCGTGACTTGGGAAATGAGGCGATACGCGACTGTGTCGAACAGCGAGCGGCGTGCCTTGCCGCGATCGTATAAGGAATTAGTCAACCGAACCTGCCCCAACCGCCGTCGGATCAGTCTCCCCTGCCGTTCCCGCGCTTCCCGTCGTGATAGTCGTAGCCGTAATCGTACGCGGGCATCGTCTCGCTGACCCGATTGAGCACCACTCCCGCAATCGGAAATTCCTTCAGCATGTCGAGCGCCTTGCCGAGATCCGCTTGACTCGTCAATCCATCCGAGGCAACGACGAGAACAGCGTCCACTTTGGGCGCGACCACCAATGCATCGTCGGTGAGCAACACCGGCGGCAGGTCGATGAGAATGATGGGTTCGGCCGCACCCTGCCTGACCAGCGCGATCAGTTCGTCGAACCTCGGGGAGGCGAGCAGCTCCGAGGCATGCTCCGTCGCCACGACGCTGCCGGCCACCATCAAGTTATCGCTGTACACGGAGACGAACAACTCGTTCCCGTGGGTGCCTTGTTCCAAATACTGACGCAGCTCGCGGGGCGGATTGACGCCGAGCGTGCGGAATATGCTGGGATTGCGCATGTCCAGGTCGAGGAGCACGATCTCGCGGCTCTTCTCCCGCGCCATGGAAAGCGCGAGATTGATCGCGGTCAAGGTCTTGCCGTCGTTCGGACCGGCGCTCGTGACCGCGATCGTGGTCCATTTGGAAATGTGGGCGCGATGCAATAACCGCGTCCGCAGCATGCGGTAGGCGGCAATGGCCGCGCCGTCGTTATCGTCGGTGCGTTGCAGGAGCACCCGCCGTTCACGGCATAGGTCCAGATCCAATGACGCGGGCACTGCGCGAATGCGCAAGTTCGGGTCGATTGCCGCCGCAATCTTGGTACGTCCGGCGTTGCGTTCCGCGGCGGCGTCGGTCACGCGGCGCGACGGTTGTCCGTTTCGCTGATTGCCCCGGGACTTTTCGATGGCATTTTCGACGATGGACATCTTGTTCTATCTACCCCTTGGGATTGATTGCAGCGCGGATAACTGAGGCGTTATCGGTGCAGCCGGGATACTATCACAGCGATCGCAATGACCGCCGCGACCGAATAGGCTGCTCCGAACGAAGTTAACATAAGCGCACGGCTGCGTTTGTCCCGCGTGTTGCGGATATACGGGATGTTGGCGAGTACCGGCAACCCATTCAAAATCGGCGCCATTCGCGTAATTCTAACATTCTTGTCGTTGCTCTCGGCAAGCGCCACGGCGATTCCCGTGAGCGCGGCACCAAGGACGAGCCCGAGAAGGATCCAGCCCACACGGTTCGGAAACACCGGCGATCGTGCCATCGCGGGGGCGCGCAGCATGGTGAACCGTTCACCGCCTTGATGGCTCTCGAAGGTCTCCGCCAGATTGGCGCTCTGCAGCCGATCCTGCGCGTGCTGGTACTCGTTTTGCATCACCTCTCGGCGGCGCATAACCTCGGAGATCTCGCGTTCGGCGCCCGGGGTACGCTGTACCAAACCGCGGAACTGCTCGAGCTTGGCGCGCATGGCGTTCGCCTGCGCCTGCAGGTTCGACAGTTCGTTGCGCGCGGCTTGCAGCTGCGCTGCGGTCACCTGGTACTGGGGGTTGTTCGATTGCTGCACGACTCCGCCCGGCGAAATGCTGCCCGACTGCTGCGCCATCAGCGTTTCCAATGCACGGCGCAGCCGCTTCACCTCAGGATGATCCGGCGTGTAGCGTTGTTCCGCCTCGGTCAGTTTGGCGCGTACCGTGGCGATGTCGGTGAGGTCCCCGGACTGGGTGATCAAATTCGGGCTCATCTGACTCAACTGTACGCTGAGTACCGACTCCTTCTCCTGGGCGAGCAGCACCTGCTGCTGCACGTTGTCGAGCTGGCGCTGCAGGTCCTCCACGGTCGCTTGATTGCGCTGCAGAAATTCCGGCAGTGCCTCGCCGTACTTGTTCTTCAGCACGGCGAGTTCGGTGTCGACCTGGCGCATCTGCTGGGCCACCTGGTCCGACTGCTTCTTCAAAAACCCCGCCGCCTCGCCCGCCGCCTCGGTGCGGCGAATCTGGTTGTAGGTCAGGAAGAGTTGCGCCAATCGCTGATCGATCGCCACGGCGATCGCCGGATTCGGGTTTTCGTAATGCAATGAGAAGGCATTCGATTCGGCCTGCGGCTTCATCGACACGGGATCGACCTTCTCGAGCGAGGTATCCTCGAGCAGGCGCTGGGCCTTTTGGGCTGCAGTCCACGTCACCTGGTCCGGATACGGATCGATCTCCTGCACGATGCGCTGCAGTCCCTCGATCATCATGACTCTTCCCTGCACGATTTCGATCTGCTGGTCGGAGTAGCTGAGCACGGTCGACTCGATGATGTCTTTCGGCACCGAGGAGGGTTCCAGCATGATCACGGCTGAGGACTGATATTCCGGGCGGATGCCAAAGGCCGCCACCACACACAGAAACACCGCGGCGGGCAGAATGGTCGCCACATAGATGAATCGCCGCCGCAGGATCGCAAGATAATTGCCGAGTGCCGGTGTTTGCGCCGACGGGTACTCCTCGCCGCTCACCATTGCCGGCCCAGCCCCTGGTAGGTGAACTGGATGTACACGCGATTATTCAACGCCCCATCGGGGTTGATCTGATATTTCTCCCACATGTACTGGTAGCCTCCTTGAACGGAGAATGTCTGCGTCAACAGGTATTTTACTTGCACGACGGGTCTCACATAAGTTCGGTCATCGCCGCTTACATTGCTCGTCACTCCATGGTTGCGCAGCGCGACCGCTGCCGCCGTGAGCGAGAGCCGCTGCGTAAAATCGCGCTCGTATTGCAGCTGCACCTGGTCGTTCACGTAAATGCCGCCGCCCCCGGACGGCGTGATCACGCGGCCGCCGTTCAACCGGAATTGGCTGGCCGCGACCTTGTAGGTCACCGCGACATTGGCGCCCCAGGGACTGACCGTCGTCTTAAAAAGAGTGGGTAAGCTGTCCTCGACCGTCGTGTGCTGATACTGAACCGACGCCGTGGTGGTGAGCAACGGGCTCCAGTTCGTATCGAGCTGCAGCGACACCCCGCCCGCGGTAGCGGTGGAATCGAACTCCGTTGCCTGGTACTTCGAGCCATAGGCGCCCACGGTCATGTCGTCCTTCTGGTCGAGCGCAAAGCGCAGATACGCCTTCGCTTGGAAGTAGCGGAAATCGATGGCGTCATACGTGTTGGTCGGGGAATACTGAAACTGCTGCACGATGGCTGAAACGCCCACGGCGGTGAGCGGCGTGAGGCCGTAGCTGTAGTCGGGCATCAGGATGTAGCTCGTGCGGGTCGCACCATTGATGGTTCTTCCCGTTTCCGGGTTGGTGGGCAGGACCGGCCCGTAGGGGTTATAAAACGCCGCGTTCAGTTCGGCATTGATCTCGTCGCGCCGCTCGAAACCAAAATACACACTCGCCTTGCTGCGCTGGGATTTGTAGTAGGAATTGAGGTCCAGATACTCCTCCAGCCGGTTGTCGGCGGAGTCGGTGGGGTAGTTGCGGTAATCAATGTGCGGCCGGATGCTGGTGTCCGACTCCGGGGTCGAGATACTGAAGAGCGCAGCCGCGTCGCCCATGTAACCCTGAACCGCGTGCATTCCGCCCGGGTTCAAATCGAGATTTGAGTCGTTTTCAGCGGCGATCGACGCGGTAGGCTGCACGTAGTACTCCGCGGCCAACACGGGCGCCGCCGCCAGCAGGGCGGCTGCACACACCAGGATTTTTTCATGACCCATGGGCGGCAGGCGCTTACGGGACAACCACGACATCGCCGCTCTCTAGCTCGACGTTCTGGGATAGGTCTTTACCCGAGCTCACCGCACCGTATTTGAAGGGTAGAACGCGCTGGCCGCCCGCCGAGCTTCTGATCACGATGATGCTGTCGAGCTTGGCGTAGGGGTTGCCTCCCCCGGCCACGCTCAATGCCTGTAGGACATTGATGGTCGGGTTCATGATGACGGAGCCCGGCTTGTTCACCTGGCCGATGACGTAGACGACATTGCCCTTCGTGTCCGTCACGATCACGGTGGCGATGGGGTCGGAGATATATTTCTTGAGCTTGGTCTGGAGCTCGAGGCGGACCTGTTCCACGGTCTTCCCCCCGGCCACGATTTCCCCCGCCAACGGGTAGGAGATCTTGCCGTCGGGAGTCACGGTGATCTCTTGCGGCAGAAGTTTGGGGTCGTCGTATACGCCGACGATGACTTTATCGCCGGGATGCAGGTGGTAGTCAGGAAGCGTCTGCGCCTGGATCGATGCGCTCAGCAGGGGGAGTGCCCCCAGCAACCCCGAAGCCAGTATCCCCTTCGTTCTCTGACCCATCGAAGCATCCCCTTATAATGTGTGCCCGGCTCGCAGACCACCGGCCGCGGTGCCGTACGTGCAGCGGATTCGCCAGAGTATACCGTGCGAATTCACCGGTAGATGAACGTATTCGATCCTACGCCCGAGCCGCCTTGTTCAAGAGGCGATGCACTCCTCACCTTCGAACCACTTATGTCAATGCTCGGGGGCCGCGCAGCCACCTGGCGCGATCGCGAGCAGTGCCGCGGCATCGTTTTCCGCGATCGGCCGGGTCTCGATGGCGAAGCGCGCAGGTTCGTAGGGTTTCATGACCAGCAGGAAGCCGTACTCGCAGGCCACTCGATGCCAATCGACCTCCCCCGCGCCCGGTTCGACGTACCAGGTCTCCTGCGGCGCGTAAGGTCGGTGTTTATAACGAAAATACGTCATCGGCTCGCCCTGATCGCCACTGAAGAAATACGGAATGATGGCGGCGCGATCGATCGCCAGCAGAGATGCCGCATGCAACGTCGACTTGATCGGCCGATCGCGCGTATTGGTGTAGACGGGCAGGACGTACGCCCCGGTGGGAACGGCGGAGACGACGGTTCGGTATCGAGCGAGCCATGCGTCGAGCGCGCCCAGATGCCGGTCCAGATACACGAGGTTCGCGACCGCGAGCGTCGCCGCGAGCAACAGCGGCACGGCATCCGCGACTGTTCGATTCGACGAGGGCCCCCGGCCGGCGGCCGCCAGCGATGCCATGAGCAGAAACATCGCGGCCAGCGGGATTGCACGCACGTCTATCCAGCTTGCATCGGATAGCGAGAGGGGCAGCACGATGTAAACGCCGAGATAGGCGATCGCGAGAACGCCCATTTCCCCGACGAGCGGATCGGTGAACCCTTGCCGGGCATGCCGGGTGCGGTAGGGCCAGACCAGGCAAACGATGAACATGATCAGCAACCACCGATCGGTGCGCAGACTGAATCGCTGGAACGGCCACAAGATGCCTCGAGCCTTGCCGAGGAGCGAACCCCAGTAGTAGGTGCTCGACACCCCGTCTCCCGCGAGGCGCTGGCCGCTGGCCACGCCGAAATGCCAGGCGAACAGCAGGCCCAGCGGCAGCATCAGCAGCGCTCCCTCGACCGGGCCGATGCGGCGCCGCCGGATCATCAGCAGGGTCGATAGCGCGAGCGCGGGCGCCAGCAGCACGATGGCGGACAGATGCACGAGGTAGCTCAACGTGAACGCGGCGACATAACCACCGTAGAGCGCGTACGACCAGCTTGCGCAGAGCGTGCGGGCGAGCGCCAATACCACGAGAATCGCGGACAAGGCGAGTTCGAAGGCGAAAAATCCCTTGAGGAAGAATGCGCTGGTCGCCAGATAAAGGCCGAGCAGGAACGCGACAGCCTGACCCTCCCGGCGGATGTCGGCCGCTCGTGCATAGAGCGCAAGCGCAGCGGGCAGCGACACGATCATGAGCACCTGCCAGAGAATCGCCGCGCTTTTCACGCCGACCACCTCGATCGCACCGGCCAGCAGCACGTCGTTCAGCACGTAAGGGACGGCCATGAACGTGAACTGAAATACCGCTCCGAACTCGGCACCCCGATGCAGCCACAGATCGTTGATGACGAGGGCGCGCGCCAGGTGATCGGGATAGTCCTGCAGCAGGGCCGGCGCGAATCGCACGAACACGGCCACATACGCGGCCGCGACCAGCGCAGCGAGCGTCCACCCGGCCTTGGCCCAAGGGGTTGCCGGGGCGTGTTGGCCGCCGGCTAGGATAGCGGTGAGCTTGGAATCCATGGTCAGAGCGCATGTTAACAGCCCGCGCTCGCTTGCTCCGCCGCTCGTACGTGGCTAATCTCGTCGCGGTGAGCGGCAACCTGATGGCACATGCTTCGGTTCTTGCGGCGGTGCTGGCCGTCTCGGCATGCACCGTCAACCAGGCCAGACCGCCGGCGCAGCGCGCCAAGCCGCCCGCTCCCTATCCGCACAGCAAGCTGGTCTGGAGCGTGACCTGGAATTTCGCCACCGTCTGGAGTCACCGCAAAGCGCATGGCAGCGACTTGTGGCCGTGCGCATGGGCGGCCGACGACGACTTGTATTGCGCCTGGGGCGACGGCGGCGGTTTTGACGGTGACGATGATCGTATTGGCCGCGTCAGCCTCGGCTTTGCGCGCCTCTCAGGCACGCCGCGCGAGGCGGATCCGGATTCGTTCAGCGGAAAGAACATCTGGGGCGAGCCGCCCTATGCCGAAGCAAGCGCCACTTTCGGCGGCAAAGTCGGCAGCATGATCGCCCTCGATGGGGTGCTCTATGCGCTCGGCGGCTTCTGGACGCCGGACAACGCGCGCGATCCCGCCCATACGAGCGGTCGCGGGCCGCTCAACACCATTGCGTGGTCGGCGGACGGCGCGAAGAACTGGCACGTGGCGGCCTGGTCGAGCGCCGCTCCGCTCGGCTCGTTCTTGGACGCGGGGAAGGAACCCGTGGGTGCGGCGCCCGACACGCTGCTCATGTATTACCTGAGAGCCGCCGATAGCCGTCACGTGTATCTCAAACGGGTCCGCACCGGCTCCTTAAGGGGCGATCCCGCGACGGCGCAAGGCAGTGAGTATTTTCGCGGCACCCGGCACGGTGGCCGTGAAGCTCTCTGGTCTTTGCACGAACAGGACGCTGTGCCGATATTCACCGACGACAACCACGTCGAAGGTCCCAGCGTCGTTTTCGATGCGGGCCTCGGTCGCTATCTGCTCACGGCCGGGCACTACGCCTCCGGTAACGACGATGACTCCTCGGCCGGCCAGGTCGGTCTGTTCGAGTCACCCCACCCATGGGGCCCTTGGGCCACGATCGGCTATTACGAGAACTGGGGCAATTTGAAGGCGGATACGGCCGGCGATTTCTTGAGCTTGCGACTTCCATCGAAGTGGCTGAGCGCCGACGGAACGGCCGTATGGGCGGTATTTTCCGGGCCCAGGGCTTTCGATTCCTTCAATGTCGTCAGAGGTAAATTGACTCTCCGTTAGCGCGGCGAGAGGCGTGAGCTCGGTTCTGAGAACTGAATTCTAACGTTATGTCAGCAGGCCAACGAGCTCTCGATATTTGTGCGCGCTGCTGCACAAATTGCCGATTCAAATTGCCGATCAGCGCAAGGCTGCGTCGAGCCTCGGCGATTAGCATGAGCCATCGTTTCAGAGGAACTTTCCGTGCACAAGAAAATTGGACTTGCAGTGTTGCTCGCGGCTCTCTCGGGGATTGCCTCCGCAGCGGAGACGTGCAAGATCAACACCTCTTTCGGGATCTCGGTGCGGGAATGCACCACCACCGGCGCCTTCGATGCCAGGCCCGCGAAGGCCCCGGAGATTGATTCCGGTTCTGCAATCACCGGCTTCGCGTTGACGCTCGGTGGACTTGCCGTGCTCTGCAGCCGCCGCATGAAGGCTCGGAATAGCTGAGCTTCTTACATATTGCGATCTGAGCAGCGCACTGAATCGCAATCCCACCAATTAATCGGGCTACTGTTCATTGGCATGTTGCCAATGGATCGCATCGACGATTAACTGATCACCTCGCAAAGCAACGTTCGTGTGAGGTTGTTGAACATGGTCAGGACGGTTGGACTGTTGGTGCTGCTGATGGGACTTTCGGGTATCGCCTCGGCAGGCGAGTCTTGCAAAGTCGAGTACTTTCTTTGGTGGTTTCCCATCGAGGTGTGCTCACCGGTCATCGGTGGCGGGCCAACTCCAAAAGCTGCTCCCGAAATCGACCCGGGCTCCGCAATCACAGGCATCACGCTCGCAATGGGTGGATTGGCGGTGCTGCGCGGCCGACGATTCAAGAAGGCTGAAACGAAGCGCGGCGCCTGATTCGATCGCTCGTCTGCCGGCGTAGCGGCGGGCGGATCCTGACTAATCCAAATATTCCGCGACCGTACAGCGGCGCACATCGGCCCTGCTGATTCCCGGAGCCGTCTCGATCAAATGGAATTTGTCCTTGCGCGTCGCGCGCGAGAACACCGCGAGATCCGTGATCACCATGTCGACCACATTGACCCCGGTGAGCGGCAGCTCGCAACGCTTCTTGAACTTCGAATCGCCGTCCTTGGAGGTGTGCTCCATCACCACGACGATGCGCTTCACGCCGGCGACCAGGTCCATCGCGCCGCCCATGCCCTTCACCATCTTGCCGGGCACCATCCAGTTGGCGAGATCGCCGTTCTCCGCGACTTCCATCGCGCCGAGGACCGCCATGTCGATGTGCCCGCCGCGAATCATGGCGAAGCTGTCGGCGGAAGAAAAATACGAGCTCATCGGCAACGCGGTCACGGTCTGCTTGCCCGCATTGATCAGATCCGGATCCTCCTCGCCCTCGTAGGGAAAGGGGCCGATGCCGAGCATGCCGTTCTCCGATTGGAGAACGACTTTCACACCCGCCGGAATGTAATTCGCGACCAGGGTCGGAATGCCGATGCCCAGATTTACATAGAAGCCGTCTTGCAGCTCCCGGGCCGCGCGAGCGGCCATGTCCTCACGAGACCACGGCATTCGATCCCTCCGTACGCTTGCGGTTGGTGCGCTTCTCGATGGGCTTCTGGTAGGGGCTTCCGTCAATGATGCGGGTGACGAAGATGCCGGGGGTGTGGATCTGGTCGGGATCGAGTTCGCCCGCCTCGACCAGGATCTCGACCTCGGCCAGGGTCACCCGGCCCGCGGTCGCCATGTTCGGATTGAAGTTGCGCGCGGTCTTGCGATAGATGAGGTTGCCCTCGGTGTCGCCCTTCCATGCCTTGACCAGCGACACGTCGGCGACCAGCCCCTTCTCGAGCACGTAGGTCTCGCCGTCGATGACGCGCTGTTCCTTGCCGTCCGCGACCACCGTCCCGGCACCGGTCTTGGTGAAGAACGCGTAGATGCCCGCCCCACCCGCCCGGACGCGCTCGGCCATGGTGCCCTGCGGATTGAACTCGAGCTCGAGCTCGCCCGCGAGATATTGGCGCTCGAACTCCTTGTTCTCGCCCACGTAGGAGGAAATCATCTTGCGGATCTGGCGGCTCTTGAGCAGGAGCCCCAGACCCGCGCCGTCGACGCCTGCATTGTTGGACACCACGGTCAGGTTGCGCACGCCCGAGTCGTGCAGCGCGGTGATCAGCCGCTCCGGGATGCCGCACAGACCAAATCCGCCGCACATCAACGTGATGCCGTCGTTGACGATACCTTTCAGAGCGCTCGCCGCGTCCGGGAAGACCTTGGAACCCGTCACCTTGCCCATCTGAACGCTCCCCCGGCGCGGCGCATGGCCGCTGACTCGTATCCGCGCGCCATTATACGGAGCCGGTCCCGGACGCGCCTGTTCAAAATGAGACGGAGTCCGGTGCGAGCGCGACCCGTCGACGCCCGTCGGCGAGGTCCTCGGGCGCCGCGGTTGAACGCCGCGCCCGAAATGTCTCAGGCTGACTGCCTTTGCGTCAGTAGCGGTAGTGGTCCGCCTTGTAGGGCCCCTGTTTCTTCACGCCGATGTACTTGGCCTGCGCCTCGGAGAGCTCGGTGAGCTGCGCGCCGAGCTTGGAGAGCTGCAGCCGCGCCACCTTCTCGTCCAGATGCTTCGGTAGCACGTACACGCCGACGGGGTATTTCGCCGTCTGCGTAAACAACTCGATCTGCGCGAGAACCTGGTTTGCGAACGAGGAACTCATCACGTAGGAGGGATGCCCGGTGCCGCAGCCGAGATTCACCAAGCGGCCCTCGGCCAGCAGGATGATGCGCTTGCCGTCGGCGAAGATCACGTGATCGACCTGCGGCTTGATGTTCTCCCAGGTGTGCTCGCGCAGCGCCGCCACTTCGATCTCGTTGTCGAAATGCCCGATGTTGCACACGATGGCTTGGTCCTTCATGCGCTTCATGTGGTCATGCGTGATGACGTGATAGTTGCCGGTCGCCGAGACGAAAATGTCCGCCTTGTCCGCGGCGTAATCCATGGTGACGACCCGATAGCCTTCCATCGCGGCCTGCAGCGCGCAGATCGGATCGATCTCAGTGATCCACACTTGCGCCGACAATGCCCGCAGCGCCTGCGCGGAGCCCTTGCCCACGTCACCGTAGCCCGCGACCACCGCGACCTTGCCAGCGATCATCACGTCCGTGGCGCGCTTGATGGCATCGACCAGCGACTCGCGGCAGCCGTAGAGGTTGTCGAACTTGGATTTGGTGACCGAATCGTTCACGTTGAACGCGGGGAACGACAGCAGTCCCTCCTGCGCCATCTGATAGAGGCGCTTCACGCCCGTGGTCGTCTCTTCCGTCACCCCCTTGATCTTGGCAAGGCGCGTGGTGTACCACTTCGGATCAGTCTTGAGCTTCGCTTTGATGGCGGCGTACAGGCTCTGCTCTTCTTCGTTGGTCGGCGAGCCGATGATCGAGGCGTCCTTCTCGGCGCGCGCGCCGAGATGCAGCAGCAGCGTCGCATCGCCGCCGTCGTCCAGAATCATGTTGGCGTGCGCACCGTCCGGCCACTCGAAAATGCGGTGCGTGTAGTCCCAGTACTCCGTCAGCGTCTCGCCCTTGACGGCGAATACGGGCGTGCCGCCCTCGGCGATCGCCGCCGCGGCATGGTCCTGGGTCGAATAGATGTTGCAGGACGCCCAGCGCACTTCGGCGCCCAACGCGTTCAGCGTCTCGATCAGCACCGCGGTCTGGATCGTCATGTGCAACGATCCCGCGATGCGCGCGCCGCGCAGCGGCTGCGCTTTCGAAAATTCCTGCCGGATGGCCATGAGACCGGGCATTTCGGTCTCGGCGATCTTGATCTCCTTGCGGCCCCAGTCCGCGAGCCCGAGATCCTTGACCAGATAATCCGTTTTGACTTTCATCGCTGCATTCATGACATGACTCCTAGAGGCGCAGCTCAAGCGGCGCGCGTTGACGGAAGCTCATCGGCAAGGGCTCTGGCCTTGTCGGTGCGCTCCCAGGTGAACTCTTCTTCCTTGCGGCCGAAATGGCCGTAGGCTGCGGTCTTCTGGTAGATCGGCCGCGCGAGGTCGAGCATCTCGCGCAACCCGAACGGCGTCAGATCGAAGTGTGCGCGCACGATCTGCGTCAGGCGCGTATCCGGCAGTTTCCCGGTGCCGAAGGTCTCCACCATGATGGAGGTCGGCTCGGCGACGCCGATGGCATACGAGACCTGGACTTCGCACCGGTCGGCGAGTCCCGCCGCCACGATGTTCTTGGCGACGTAGCGCGCCGCATAGGCTGCCGAGCGGTCCACCTTCGACGGATCCTTGCCCGAAAACGCCCCGCCGCCATGGCGCGCGAAGCCGCCGTAGGTGTCGACGATGATCTTGCGGCCGGTGAGACCGCAGTCGCCGACCGGCCCGCCGATGACGAAACGTCCGGTCGGATTGATGTGGTACTTGGTGCGCTTGTCGATCCACTTGGCGGGCAGCACGGGCTTCAAGATCTCTTCCATAACGCCCTCGCGCAGCGCCTTGGTGCTGATGTCGTCCGAATGCTGGGTCGAGAGCACCACGGCCTCGAGGCCGACCGGTCTGTCGTCCTCGTAGCGCAGGGTCACCTGGCTCTTGGCGTCCGGTCGCAGCCAGGGGAGCTTGCCGTTCTTGCGCACCTGCGCCTGGCGCTTCACCAGCCGATGCGCGAGCGTGATGGCGGCGGGCATCAGCACGTCGGTCTCGCTGGTGGCGTAGCCGAACATGAGGCCCTGATCGCCCGCACCTTGTTTGCGCTCATCCTTGCGGTCGACGCCCTGGGCGATATCGGCCGACTGTTTGCCGATGATGTTGAGCACGCCGCAGCTCGCGCCGTCGAAGCCCATGTCGGAGGTGTTGTAGCCGATGTCGAGCACGGTCTTTCTCACCAGTGCTTCCACGTCGACCCAGGCGCTCGTGGTGACTTCGCCCGCCACGATTACGACGCCGGTCTTCACCAGGGTCTCGCAGGCCACCCGGCCGCGCGGGTCAACCGCCAGGATGGCGTCGAGTACGGCGTCGGATATCTGATCCGCAACCTTGTCCGGATGCCCCTCGGAGACCGACTCCGACGTAAATGAAAAACTCTTGCTCATGTCTCAGATCCCTTCAGGTACTTGGCCAAAATTTTCAGCGTAGCGCCGCAGCAATTCCGGGCGCGAAAATTGATGATTCTGCGGCCCGCGCGACTCGATCTTGATCGCCCCCATCAAGGAGGCCAGGCGGCCGGTGGTTTCCCAATTGAGCCCGTGCAGCAATCCATGGATTAAACCAGCGCGGTAGGCGTCCCCGCAACCTGTCGGATCCACCACGGCCTTGGGTTTGGCGCAGGGGATGGTCCAGGTTCGGTCCTTGGTGTAAATCACCGAGCCCTCGGCGCCCCGGGTCACGACCAGGGCCTTCACCTTGTCGGTGATTTGGGCCTGGGTCAAGCCCGTCTTTTGCTGCACCAGGCCCCATTCATAGTCGTTGACCGCCATCCAGGCGGCTCGTTCAATGAATTCCTTGAGTTCCTCGCCGGAGAACATCGGCAGCCCCTGGCCCGGGTCGAATATGAACGGGATCCCGGCGGCCTCGAACTGCGCGGCATGCTCGATCATCGCCTGCCGGCCATCCGGGGCGACGATTCCGAGGGCCACCTTCGCCCGCACGTCGGCGATTTTGTTGAGATGGGCGTACTGCATTGCGCCGGGATGAAACGCGGTGATCTGGTTGTCGTCCAGGTCCGTGGTGATGAAGGCCTGCGCGGTGAACGCTTCCTCGATGACCTTGATGTGCTCGACGCTGATGCCTTTCGAGACCATCCGCTCCCGGTACGGCCCGAAATCATGGCCTGCGGTCGCCATCGGCAGCGCGGTATCTCCGAGCAGCGTCACGCCGTACGCGATGTTGGCGGCGCAGCCGCCGTACTCGCGGCGCATCTCAGGCACGAGAAAGGCCACGTTCAGAATGTGGATCTTGTCGGGGAGGATGTGGGTTTTGAATTGGTCGGGAAAAACCAAGATCGTGTCGTAGGCCACGGAGCCGCAAATCAAGGCGGCCTTCCCGCCGCGCACTGCTTCAACCATTCACCACCCGTCTTTGAGTAAACCGCTATTCTACAGGCAAGCCACTGCCCTGTCCGATGCAAATCCGAAGACTATATGTCAACCAAGCCGGGGTTCTCGAAGCTGTTGATTCTCCTCGGCGCCATCTCCATCCTGACCCCCTTCTCGCTGGATATGTACCTGCCAGCCCTGCCGGCGATCGCCCTGGACCTCAAGGCCAACGCGAGCGCCGTGGAGCTCACCCTGCCGTCGTTTTTCGCAGGTCTCGCCTTGAGCCAGCTGCTGTTCGGCTCGCTTGCCGACTACCTGGGCCGGCGCCCGCCGCTGCTCTGCGGTCTTGCCCTATCGGTGATCGGATCCGTGGGCTGTGCCCTCTCCGGGGGCGTGAGCTCCCTGACGGTCTGGCGGGTGGTGCAGGCGCTCGGGGTGGGCAGCGCGAGCGTGATCCCGCGCGCCGTCATTCGCGACCGCTTCGATGTCGCGCACACGGCCCGGGCACTCTCGCTCCTGGGGCTCATCACGGGTCTGGGTCCCATCCTGGCCCCCCAGGTGGGAGGCGCCATTTTGCTGTTTGCCGGCTGGCGCACCGAATTTTGGCTGTTGGCCGGGCTCGGCCTCGTTTGCTGGTCCATCGCCTTCCTCACCCTGCGCGAGTCCATTCCAGCGCAACGCGCCAGCGTGATCGGACCGAAGCTCTGGTTCAAGCTGCTGACCGACCGCCGCTACATCCGCTACGCGGCGTCCGCCAATCTCCTGCAATCGGGCGTGTTCGCGTATATCGCCGGCGCGCCCTTCGTCTACATCGATCACTTCAAGCTCTCTCCGCAGCAATTCGCCTGGATGTTCGGCGCCAATGCGGTGGGACTGTTGATCGTCGGGCGGATCAACGCCCACATCGTGTCGCGGTTCGGGCCGGAGCTCATTTTCCGACGTGCGATGCTGGGCACGGCCGCGGTGAGCGTCATCCTGCTGGGCACCTCTTTCGTGCGTTTCGGCGGCTTCTGGACTCTGGCGATCCCGCAATTCCTGTTCATCGCGCTGCTCGGCTTCAATTTCTCGAACGGATTCGCGCTCGCGCTGGCTCACTTCGGAAGCTCCGCCGGGACGGCCTCGGCGCTGTTCGGGACGCTGCAGTTCGTCTTTGCCGGTTTGGCCGGCGCGGCGGTGAGCGCGCTCTACGATGGCACCGCCCATGCCATGGCGGGGGTCATGTGCCTCGCCGGCGTGGGCGCGGTGATGCTGTACCGGTGGACAAGATGACGCTCGGCCGCGAACTCTGCGGATATTGGGGCACCGCCATCCGCCGCGAATGGCTGGTCACCAACGGGCTCGGCGGATATGCCTGCGGCACCGTAGCGCTAGCCAACACACGACGCTATCACGGCTTTCTCATGGCGAGCCTCGCCCCACCGGTGGAGCGCACCCTGCTCGTCGCCAAGGTCGATGTCAGCGTCGAGTACTTGGGGCACCGCTACGCACTCGCGTCGAACGAATTCGCCGACGGCACGGTCGATCCGCGCGGGTTCGTCGAGATCGAATCGTTCGCCGTCATCGATGGCATCCCCGTTTGGCGCTACGCGCTCGCCGATGCCCTGCTGGAGCAACGCATCTTCATGGCCCCGGGTGCCAACGTGAGCTACCTCACGCTCGAGCTGAAGCGCGCCTCCGCGGCGGCGCGGGTCGAGCTCAAGCCGCTGGCCGCGTATCGGGATTTGCACTCCCACCAACATGGCGGGCGGGCGTTCGCGGTCGATGCGCGGGAAGCCGGCTGCACGCTGCGCGCCTTCGAGGGCGCGCGGCCGTTTCATCTGCAGATCGATCGTGGGCGCTTTGCCGCGGGCGCAGCCGCGGGCGGCTGCGCCCGCGGCGAATGGTATTGGAATTTCTTTCACCGCGAGGAAGCAGCTCGCGGACTCGATGCGCTCGAGGATCTGTTCGTGCCGGGTGTGTTCCATGCAGAGATCGAGTTGGGCGCTCCGCTCACCTTCACGGCGAGCGCGGAACAGGCCGCGCCCGCGGCGCCGTTGAAAGTGGCCGGCGCGCTGCTCGAGCGTTCGAAGGCCTCAAGGGCGGCGCTGCCCGCGGGTGCGCCCGCTTGGATCGAGACCTTGGCCACGGCCGCGAATCAATTTCTGGTGCGGCGCGGCGATGCGGCGGGCTCGTACAGCGTCATCGCGGGCTATCCCTGGTTTGCCGATTGGGGCCGCGATACCATGATCGCCTTGCCGGGACTTGCCACCGTGCTCGGGCGCTTCGACATCGCGGCCGGAATCCTGCGGACGTTCGCCGGATACGTGGATCGGGGAATGCTGCCGAACCGTTTCCCGGACCAGGGCACGGCCCCCGAATACAACACGGCCGATGCCACGCTCTGGCTGTTTCAGGCGCTCAGCGACTATCTCGCGGCAAAGCGCGATCCCGAGCTGACGCGCGAGCTCGCTCCGGTGGTGAAGTCCATCATTCACTCCCACCTGCAGGGCACGCGCTATGGGATCGGCGTGGACCCCGCCGACGGCTTGCTGCGTGCTGGAGAACCCGGCACCCAGCTGACCTGGATGGACGCGAAACATGGCGATCAGGTGTTCACGCCGCGGATCGGCAAGCCGGTCGAGATCAATGCGCTCTGGTTGAACGCCCTGCACGTGGCCGCGCGTCTCGCGGATCGCGTCGGCGATGCCGAGGAGAAGCGCAGCTGCGAGGCGCTGCTGGCGCGCGCGGCATTGAGCTTTCGCCGCTTTTGGAATCCGGAGTGCAACTGCCTCTACGACGTGATCGACGTCGACGGCGGGTCCGGCAGCGATGCCGCGATCCGTCCCAATCAGCTGTTCGCGGTGTCGCTCCCCTACACGGCGCTTGCGGCCGATGAGATGCGCGCGGTGGTCGATGTGTGCGCGCGCGAGTTGTTGACGAGCTACGGCCTGCGCAGCTTGAGCCCCAAGGATCCCCGCTACATCGGCCACTACCGCGGCGACCCTTTGCAACGCGACTCGGCCTACCATCAGGGGACGGTGTGGGCGTGGCTGTTGGGGCCCTTCGCGCGTGCCCATTACCGCACGCATGGCGATGCGGCGCTGGCGCAGTCGTTCTTGAACCCGTTCGCAGAACATCTCGAAAGTGGCTGCCTGGGCTCGATTAGCGAGATTTTCGAGGGTGATGCGCCTCACAATGCGTGCGGCTGCTTCGCGCAAGCTTGGAGCGTGGCTGAGATACTACGATCGTGGATACAGCTCGAGAACGAGATTCGAAAGACCCAGAAGTCGCCTTAGAAGACGCGATGACCCGCGAGCGCGAGCGTCTGTCCACCCACCTGCCCGGCCGCGACGGCTGGAAACATTGGGGTCCCTACCTGAGCGAGCGTCAATGGGGCACGGTGCGCGAGGATTACAGTCCCGGCGGCACCGCCTGGGAGTATTTTCCGCACGACCATGCACGCAGCCGCGCCTATCGATGGGGAGAGGACGGCATCGCCGGCATGTCCGACTCGGAGCAGCAACTGTGCTTGTCGCTCGCGCTCTGGAACGGACGCGATTCGATCCTCAAGGAGCGCCTGTTCGGGCTCACCAACTCGCAGGGCAATCACGGCGAGGATGTGAAGGAGGAATACTTCTACCTCGACGCGACCCCCTCGCACTCGTACCTCAAGATGCTCTACAAGTATCCGCAGCGGGCATTCCCCTACGCGGACTTGGTCACAGAGAACGAGCAGCGGGACACCGGTCAACCGGAATACGAGCTGCGCGACACCGGCGTGTTCGCCGGGAACCGCTATTTCGACGTGTTCGTCGAGTACGCACAGGCAGAGCCCGGCGACCTGTTGATGAAAGTCACCGCCTGGAATCGCGGTCCGGACGCGGCACCCCTGCATCTGGTGCCGCAGCTGATCCTGCGCAACACCTGGAGCTGGAGTCCCGGAGCCGCGAAGCCGACCCTTCGCATCCTGGGTGAGCACGTCATCGCCATCGAGCCAGCCGAGCTCGGCATGACGCGTCTGTACGCCGAAGATTCCGCTGCACTTCTATTCACGGAGAATGAATCCAACGCGCCGCGGCTGTGGGGCTTGGGCAGCCCTGGATTCTACAAGGACGGATTCCACGAGCGGATCGTCGACGGGCGCGAACAGGGCGTGAATCCCCTGAAAGTCGGCACCAAGGCGGCAATCTGGCGCGAGTACCTTGTCGCTCCCGGCGCGCGGGTCGAGCTGAAGCTTCGACTGATGCGCCGACCCTCGAACGAGCCGTTCGGGGACTTCGAGGCAGTGCTCGAGACGCGCCGCCGCGAAGCCGATGAATTTTATCGGCACCTGCAGAAAGACATCGCGTCCGAGGACGCGCGCATCGTGCAGCGCCAGGCATTCGCGGGGCTCATCTGGAGCAAGCAGTTCTATCAATTCGACATTCCACTCTGGCTGAACGGCGACCCCGGTCAGACGCCGCCGCCCGCGGAGCGTCGCCAGGGGCGCAACGCCGAGTGGCGCAACCTCACCAACGCCGACGTGCTGTCGATGCCCGACAAGTGGGAGTACCCCTGGTACGCGTCCTGGGATCTGGCATTTCACTGCATACCCTTCGCCATGATCGACTCGGACTTCGCGAAGCATCAGCTGGTGCTGCTCACGCGCGAGTGGTACATGCATCCGAACGGGCAGATCCCGGCCTATGAATGGGCGTTCGGCGATGTGAATCCCCCCGTGCACGCGTGGGCCGCCTGGCGCGTGTTTCAAATCGACAGGAAGCTTCACGGCGGCAACGGAGACCTCGAGTTCCTAGAGCGCGTCTTCCACAAGCTCATGCTCAACTTCACCTGGTGGGTGAACCGCAAGGACGCGCTCGGCCGCAACATTTTCCAGGGCGGCTTCCTGGGGCTCGACAACATCGGCGTCTTCGACCGCAGCTCCCGGCTGCCGACCGGCGGATACATCAATCAATCCGACGGCACCAGCTGGATGGCGATGTACGCCCTCAATCTGATGCGCATCGCGCTCGAGCTCGCGCAGCACAATCATGTGTACGAGGACATCGCGAGCAAATTCTTCGAGCATTTTCTCGGCATTGCCGAGGCGATGAGCAGCATGGCGGAAGGCGGCCTCTGGGACGAGGAGGACAAGTTTTTCTACGACGTGCTGAACCTGCCCGATGATGCGCGGGTGCGCCTCAGGATCCGCTCCATGGTGGGATTGATCCCGCTGTTCGCGGTCGAGACACTGGAGCCGGAGATGCTCGAGAAGCTGCCGGGATTCCGCAAGCGCCTCGAATGGTTCCTCGAGCACCGTCCGCACCTCGCCGCGCTCGTGTCGCATTGGCAGTCGCCGGGCCGCGGCGAGCGGCGCCTGTTGTCTTTGCTGCGCGGACATCGCATGAAGAGGCTGTTGCAGCGCATGCTGGACGAGTCGGAGTTCTTATCCGACTACGGCGTGAGGGCACTGTCGCGCGCACACCTCGAGCGGCCGTACGTGTTCCGTTGCGACGGCAACGATCTCACGGTCCGCTACACCCCGGCGGAGTCCGATTCGCGGCACTTCGGCGGCAACTCCAACTGGCGCGGACCGATCTGGTTCCCGCTCAATTTCTTGATCATCGAATCGCTGCAGAAATTCCACCACTACTACGGCGAGGATTTCAAAGTCGAATGCCCGACCGGCTCCGGCAACCTGCTCACGATCGAACAAGTCTCCGAGGAGCTCTCGCGCCGCCTCTCGCGCATCTTCTTGAGGGATGGCGACGGCAACCGGCCGGTGCTGCGCCACACGCCGGAGTTGCAGTCGGATCCCCATTACAGCGGCTGCATTCCATTCTACGAATACTTCGATGGCGACAATGGCCGCGGCGTCGGCGCGTCCCATCAGACCGGCTGGACCGCGCTGATCGCCAAGCTTCTAATGCCGCGAATGCGCGACTAAACTCGAGGCCATGAGCGACGCGGCTGGCATGAACGGGGTTGCGTTGAAGTTCGAACCCCAGTAGTGCGCTTGAGGTCGGCGCTAGTGCGCTTCAGGTCGGCGCGGGATCATTGCGCGAGGCAGGCCTGATAGCGGCCGTTCACCCGGCGTGCGTACCATTCCGTGGTGAGGCGACGCTCGATCTTCGGACCCTCGAGCTCGATATGCGGTATGACTGCACGCGGCAGGGAATGATGCAGGGTCTGCTCCGCGAGTCGGAACACGCCGCGATACACCGCGCTGCGCTCGAAGTTTGCGCTCCGGCCCTCCTCGAGCGCCGCGTGGATGGCCCCATCGTCCAGGCGCAACCGGGTGGCGATGGAGCGGACGGCGAGTTCGGTGTCGCCTACTTTGCCCCCGCCGTCATGCGGCAACAACGCGCCGTCGGCGGTCAGCGGCTTTCCCGAGGCCGTGCTGAGCGCCTGCTGGAAAGCCGCGTTGCGGCTCGAGTATTGACCGGCGTTGAAATCGGCGAAACGGTAGAGGTATCGGTCGTAGGGTGCCTCGTAGGCCAATAGATGCGCGGTGCCGAAATACAGGCTGCCGCGCCGCGTGAACAGCTCTTCATCGATACTGACCTTGACGGGATACGGGTACGTGTGCGATGCAGCAAATCGATCCGCGAACGCCACATTGACTTGCATGGGTCCTCGCGTCCTGATCGGGTTCCAACTCGCGAACAGCGCACGGCCGAGCGGCAACGAGCCGGTGAAGTCCTCGAAGATGTCGCTCAGTTCCTTTTCGGTGCGGGCATGCTCGATGCGCTCGCCATAGCTCAGTCCAATGGGCGAATCGAGCTTCAATACTTCGTGCACGATGCCGACGGGGATGCCCGCGTGCGCGGCGCGCCGGTCGATTTCACGCCAGGCGATGGCGCCGAGATCGGGCACTACGGGATCCACGCGAAATCCCGACTCCTGCGCGGTGACCGCGACCACCGCGCACACGTTTTCCCGGCTCGGCGCGAGCTCGAGCGCCGCGAAAGCGTCGTAGATGTCCTTTACCCAACCCGCGCGGTCGGCAACACTCCGGGGCAGCGATCGGTCGATCAGCGCGTGGCTCTCGGCGGGGCTCACGGCCGGGGGCGCCGGGGGACGCGAAGCGCAGCTCGACAGCAGAAGTACCAGCCCAAGAACCCACGGCCAATGACCTTGTCTACGCAGATGGCTCACGCACGCTCTTGCTATTTGGTAGATCTTACATGTTTCCAATATGTTACAACTGGCTTGAACTAGACATCACCGTTGCCTGAGTATGCAAGACCGACGAGAGCAGTGAACACCGATATGTCCGTCAATCGAAAATCCACGGAGGACGCAGCGCATAGCGATACTCCCGCGGGATGCGTCTATTGGATCACCGGACTGTCCGGCGCCGGCAAGACCACCCTCGGCCGCGAGCTGTGGCAGCGGCTGCGCTCCGCCGGGCGATCCGCCATCTTCCTTGACGGTGACATGCTGCGCGAGGTGATCGCGGAGGATCTCGGCCACAACCTCGCCAATCGACGCAAGTCCGCCATGCGCAACGCGCGCCTTTGCCGGATGCTCGCGAGCCAGGGGAGCGACGTGGTGTGCCCGACCATCTCGATGTTCCATGAAGTGCAGCGCTGGAACCGCGAGAACATTCCCCATTACCGCGAGATCTACCTGCGGGTGCCGATGGATGAGCTGCAGCGCCGCGACGCCAAAGGTATTTACGCGGCGGCGCGGCGCGGAGACCTGCGCGACGTGGTCGGGTTGGACGTGGCCGCGGAGCTGCCGGAGGCGCCGGATCTGATTCTCGACAATTTCGGCTCGCTCGACTGCATGGCTGCGGTGAGCCGCATCTGGACCGAATGCGTCGGGGTTGCAAGCGCGCTGCGCACGAGTCCGGCCGGCCCGGTGAAATTTGCCACCAAGGCGGAGACGCTCGATACGCTGGCGCCGCGCCTGCGAACCGCGCGGATCCTGCCCCAGGTGCGCTTCACGGTCGGTGAATGGCGCGCCGATCAGGCGCGCGTGCTCGCCGCGATCCACACCGAGCCTTGGAGCGCGAAGCCCGTGATCGTCCGCTCCAGCGCGCAAAACGAGGATGGCGCCGTCAGTTCGCAGGCGGGACGATACGACTCGGTGCTCAACGTGGCCGGCGAAGAGCGGCTGATCCAGGCGGTCGAGGAAGTCATCGCCTCGTTCAGTGCCGGGGTCAGCACGCAGGACCAGATTTTCGTGCAGCCCATGCTCGAGCGCGTCGCAGTGGCCGGCGTCGCCTTCTCGCGCCTGCCGAGCGGCGGAGGCCCCTACTATGTAGTGAACTACGACGATCGGTCCGGGCGCACCGACGTGGTCACCGCCGGCACGGGCGACAATCTCGAGACCTTCCTGTGCCTGCGGTCGCGCATCGACGCCGCTCCACCCGCGCTCGCCCCGGTGATCGCGCTCATGGGCGAGCTCGAAAGCTCGTTCGGCTGCGAAGCCATCGACGTGGAATTCGCGATCGACGGCGACGGCCAGCTGTATCTTTTGCAGGTCCGGCAGCTATCGGTGGAGCGCCAGGGGATGGTCGCCGACGCGCGCGTCGCCGACGCGCTCGCCGACGTCGCCCGCAAGGTCGAGCTGTTGAGCCGCCCGCATCCTTTCCTGCACGGCAGCCGCTCGATATTCGGCGTCATGCCCGACTGGAACCCGGCAGAGATCATCGGCTTGCGGCCCTGGCCGTTGTCGCTCTCGCTGTACCGGGAGCTCATCACGGACGCCATCTGGGCCTATCAGCGCGACAATTACGGCTACCAGAACCTGCGCAGCTTTCCGCTGCTGGTGAGCTTCCACGGTCTGCCCTACATCGATGTGCGGGTGAGCTTCAATTCTTTCGTTCCCCGCGATGTGCCGAGCGATCTCGCCTCGCGGCTGGTCAACTACTACATCGACCGCCTGCTCGCGGAACCGCAGCTGCACGACAAGGTGGAATTCGAGATCATCTTCTCGTGCTACACGCTGGATCTGCCGCAGCGGCTGGAGAAGCTCGCGGCGAACGGCTTCTCCTCCGCCGATATCAACGAGCTCACCGGCGCGCTGCGCCGCCTCACCAATCGCATCATTCACGGCGACGCGGCGCTCTGGCGGCGCGACCGCGCCAAGATCGATTTGCTCGCGCAGCGGCTGCCGATCATCGGCGACGCAAAGATCGACAAGATCAGCCGCATTTATTGGCTGCTCGAGGACTGCAAGCGCTACGGCACGCTGCCCTTCGCGGGCCTCGCGCGGGCGGGCTTCATCGCGGTGCAGCTGCTGCAATCCTTCGTCGCGGTCGGCGTGCTGAGCCCCGAGGAGCATGCCACTTTCATGGCGAGCGTCGACACGGTCGGGTCGCGCATCGGCTACGATTTCGCCCACAAGACCAAGGCGGAGTTTCTGGCGCGCTACGGACATCTGCGGCCGGGCACGTACGATATTCTCTCGCCGCGCTACGACGAAGCCCCGGATCTGTACTTCGACTGGACCGGAGCGCGGACCGGTTCCGCGGAACAGCCGCGATTCGCGCTCTCCATCGAGCAGCTGCGGCACATCGAGAGGCTCCTGAAGGAGCACCAGCTCGACATCGACGTGTTGGGCTTGATCGAATTCGTCAAGGCGGGAATCGAGGGACGCGAGTACGCGAAATTCGTTTTCACCCGCAGCTTGAGCGATGCGCTCTCCTTGATCCGCCAGCTCGGCGAGGAGTACGGCCTGTCGCTCGAGGACTGCGCCTACCTCGATTACGACGCCATCCGCACGCTCTACAGCGAAAGCGGCTCGGTGCAGGAGCGGCTGCTCGAGAGCATCGCGCGCGGCCGGGAACGTCACGCGCTCACCCGAAATCTCGTGCTCCCGCCAGTCATTGCCTCGCCCGAGGAAGTGTTCGCATTTCATCTGCCGCCGAGCCAGCCGAATTTCATCACGAGAAAGAGCGTCACCGCACCGGTCGCCTCGGTCACCGATCCGCCCGAAAGCTTTGCCGGCCGGATCCTGTTCGTGCCGAGCGCGGATCCCGGGTTTGATTGGATCTTCACCCGCGGCATCTCGGGTTTCGTCACCCAGTTCGGCGGCGCCAACTCGCACATGGCGATCCGGGCGGGCGAGCTCGGCATCCCGGCGGTGATCGGCGCCGGCGAGACGCTGTTCAATCGTTGGCAGAGCGCGCACAAGCTCTGTCTCGATTGCACCAATCAAAAGGTGCTTCAGATCGCATGACGACCGTTGCGATCACCCAGCGGGTTGCCGTGATTCCCGAATACGGCGAGCGCCGCGATTGTCTGGATCAAGCGTGGCCCCGATTCCTGCATGCCTGCGGACTGTTGCCGCTGCCGATGCCGAACGTCGCGGACGTGGCGCTCGAGCTGTTCCGCGGCAGGGATCTCGCCGGCCTCGTGCTGACGGGCGGAAACGACCTCGTGGCCGTGGGCGGCAACGCGCCAGAGCGCGATGAGACCGAGAACGCGCTCATCGACGCGGCCGAGTCGCGCGGCCTGCCGGTGCTCGCCGTGTGCCGCGGCATGCAGCTCATCCAGCACCGCCACGGGGTGGTGCTGTCGCGCGTCGAGGGACACGTCACCCCGCGGCAGCGCATCGCCATCCACGGCCAGCCCGCCGAGGTGAACAGCTATCATTGCTTCGGCGCTTACGACTCGCGCCCGCCGCTCGAGGTATGGGCTGTGGCGCCGGACGGGGTGGTCAAGGCGATCCGGCATGCATCGCGCCGCACCACCGGCATCATGTGGCACCCCGAGAGAAATTCGCCGTTCGCGGCGGATGACATCGCGCTGTTTCGCAACGTGTTCGAGGCAGCCTGATGCGCGCACTCATTCTCGCCGCGGGACGCGGCAGCCGCATGGGCGCCCTGGGCGATGTGCGCCCCAAATGTCTGGTGGAGCTCGATGGACGGCCGTTGCTGGACCGTCAGCTTGCGGCGCTGCGCGCCGGCGGCGCGCGCGACATCGGCATCGTGCGCGGCTACCGCAAGGATATGCTGAACGATCCCGAGCTCAGCTACTTCGACAATGATCGCTGGGCCGAGACCAATATGGTCATGTCGCTCGCCTGCGCCGCAGAGTGGCTGAGGGCGGGTCCGGTCATCGTGAGCTACGCCGACATCTTCTATCGCGGCGATCTGATCCGCGGACTCGCCGCTGCCTCGGGAGAGCTCGTGATCAGCTTCGACCGCCGCTGGCGCGAGCTCTGGACGCGTCGCTTCGCGGACCCCTTGTCGGATGCCGAGACGTTCCGTATCGATGCGCTCGGGAAACTGCTCGAGATCGGCGGCAAAACCGCCAACATCGATGAGATCCAGGGACAATACATGGGATTGCTCAAGTTCACGCCGCCGGCTTGGACTGCGATCGAGAGATTGCTCGCCTCGCTCGAGCCCGCCGTGCGCGATCGGCTGGACATGACCGGATTGATTCGGCGTCTGCTCGCCGGGAGCGCCGTCACCATCTCGACCTACGGCACCGACGGGCAATGGGGCGAGATCGACAATGCCGGTGACGTCGCGCTCTACGAGGCGATGCTCGCCGAACGCGTGCTCACGCTCGAGCCCGTCGCACCGACCGCGACCGGCGCCGGCTGAGCGCCTCCTTCTTCGAACAATCAACGACAAGGGTTTATTTATGAAACACGGAGATTTTACCGGCCTGGCCGGCGATTACGCCAAATTCCGACCGGGCTACGCGCCGCAAGTGGCCACCGCCATCTTGGGCTTCATCGGCAAGGACCCCGCTCAGGTGGATGCGGCCGACGTGGGTGCCGGTACGGGAATCTGGTCGCGCATCCTGGCGGGTCGCGGCCTGCACTCGGTCACGGCGGTCGAGCCGAACGATGACATGCGCGGCCAGGGGGTCGAGACTTCGAAAACCACCGGCATCTCCTGGCAGAAAGGCTCGGCGGAATCCACGGGGCTCGCCGGCGGCTCCATCGATCTGTTGACCATGGCGTCCTCGTTCCACTGGGCCGACTTCGACAAAGCCTGCGCTGAATTTCATCGCGTGCTGCGTCCAAACGGCGTGTTCGTCGCGCTCTGGAATCCGCGCTACATCGAAGCGAATCCGTTGCTGGTTGAGATCGAGGGGGAGATCAGCAAACTCAAACCCGACATCAAGCGGGTCTCGTCGGGTCGCTCGGGCCTCACCGAGCGCCTGACCGACATGCTGCACAACAAGCCGCTGTTCACCGACGTGCTGTATCTGGAAGGGCGTCATACCGCGCAGCAAACCCCCGCGCAGTATCTCGGCGCCTGGCGCTCGGTCAACGATTTGCAGGTGCAACTCGGCCCGCAACTATTCCAGAAGTTTCTGGGCTACGTGAGTGAACGCACCGCCGGACTCGAGTCCATCGATACGACATTTTTGACCCGCGCATGGGCCGCGCGCCGCGCGTAAGAGAGGGCTGACAGCCAGTCGGACAAAAACGGGGCTACAAGACCCCGAAGACCGCCGGTACGCTCCGCGACACCATAACAATGAGGGCTCCATCATGGGTCGCGGAATTCTTCTCTGGTTGCTCGGTGTCCCCCTTCCGATAATCCTGCTGTTGGCGATGTGTTCGCATCGCTAGACGCGCCGCGAAGGAGTACTCCTATGGAACAGGTCATTGAGTCGGGCGGCGGGCGCCTGACTAACGTTCGCGCGGACGACGCGCCCTTTTCGGGTAAATCGGCGGCATCGTGGCCGGCCATCCTTGCCGGCGCCTTCGTGGCGGTGGCCATGTCTTTGGTGCTGATCGCCTTGGGATCGGGCCTTGGCTTCGCAGAGGTCTCGCCGTGGCAGGGTCGCGGGGTCTCCGCGACCACGTTCACCGTCACGACGGCGATCTGGCTGATCGTGACCCAGTGGATCTCGGCATGCCTCGGCGGCTACATCGCCGGAAGACTCCGCACGAAGTGGGTCGGTACCCACACCCACGAGGTGTTCTTCAGGGACACCGCTCATGGGTTTGTCACCTGGTGCGTGGCGACGGTGTTTGTCGCGGCCGTACTGGCCGGTTCCGTCAGCTCGCTGGTGGGCGGCGGCATGCATGCGCTCGGCAGCGCGGCCTCCGCAGGCGCCCCGTTGAGCGGCCCCGGCGGGATGCAGGGAGCCTCGGGCTCGGAGTCGGGAATGATGTCGGGCGGCATGCCCGGCGGCCCTCCTGCGGCACTGACCTATGGCATCGACAAGCTGTTCCGGCCGGGAATGGGATCTCAAGCCATGGCTATGGGGGGCGGCTCGACCGGATCGGCCGCGCAGACCGCCATGCCCAGCTCCGGCAATGTCGACACCGACAGCGATCCCCGCGTCGAGGCGGTCTACATCGCGTTTCACGCCATGAGCAGCGGAGAAGTCTCGGCCGCCGATCGCAGCTATCTGGCCCAGCGAGTGGCCGCGCAGACCGGAATTTCAGCGGCGGACGCACAAACTCGGGTGGACGCTTTCGTCAATGAAGTCCAGGTTGCTGAAACCAAGGCCAAGGCAGCCGCTGACAAGGCACGCAAGGCAGCGGCGGAGGCGTCTATTTATCTCGCGCTATCGATGCTCGTGGGAGCGTTCATCGCGTCCATCTCGGCGGCTCTCGGCGGGAGGCTGCGGGACGAGCATATCTAGACGGCGATCTGACAGGCCGTAAACGGCAAGCCCCGGATTCCATGCGAATCCGGGGCTTTTTGCTTTCCGGGGGGCGCCCTCGAATACGGTGGCGCGAACAAGCGCCCTGGCTCTTGTGACCGCCTGCGGCGGTAATATAACTTTTACGATCCGCTCTTGTGATCGTCCTGCCACTTCTGAACCGCCGCGAGCGTGTTCTCGACATGCTTGTCGGGATTCATGGCGGTGTACTCATAAATGATCTTCCCCGTCGGCGCGATGACGTACGAGGTTCGGTTCGCGTACTCCGGCTTGGCCGCAAGCACCGCGTCGTAGGATTTGGTGATGCTCTGATCGGCGTCGGAGGCCACCGCGAACTTGTTGCGGCATTCGGTCACGGAAAATTTGTTCAGCTTGTCGATCGGGTCATGTGACACGCCGATGACGGTCGCTCCCAGCGCCTTGAATTTCTCTGTGGCCTCGGCGAACTCATGCGCCTCCACCGTGCATCCGGGCGTGAACGCCGCCGGGTAGAAGTAAAGCACCACGGGACCCTTCTTGAGGGCGTCAGCGAGGGAAAACGAGAACGGCTTGCCGGCGAGCGTCGCCTGGGTGGTAAACACCGGGGCCTGTGCGCCGGGTTGCAGCGCCGCGAACACGGGAGCCACCAAACCGAACGAGAGTGCGAGAGCCAAATGACGGTTCATGCCAGTACCTCGATGAAATGAGTAGTTGCCGGTAACGCGCCGGAAGTTTGCGCTGTCCGCATCGGGCTCGCAAGACAGGCTCTCAGGCCGTCCGAATGCCGAGCACCGCAAACCCCTCGCGTTGAGCAGCGGCCGCCAGGCGCGCATCGAGGCAGACGAACTCGATGGATTGAGGGTCGTGGTTGGCGGCCACCAGCGCCGCTGCGAGCTGCAGGCTATCGGCCGCTCGCAGAGAATGCACGCGTAGCAGACGTTCAGCCGAGCGACGCAGAGACTCGGATGGCGCGACTTCATGCCAGTTGAGCGCCAGCGACCGCGCAGCTGTGAGCGAAGCCGCCACTTCCTCGGCCGTCATCAGACCCTCTCGTTCTCGCCTCGCCAGCGCCGACGCGATTTCCACCGGTGTTCCCCACCACGCCACGATGCCGGCGTCCTCGTCCAATAGCTTTAACAGGCGCTCGCGCGCGGCTTCCTCGGCGAACAGCGGCGCGATCGCCGATGAGTCCCAGAATCTCATGGGGTTTTAACGCTCATCGATCTTCTTGTCGATCCTCTTGGACGGCCTCGGCGAGCTTCGCCGCACGCCGCAAGGGATGGCCGAGTATGGCGCGCAGAGCGGCCGCGGAGACCGGCCGAAGAGGCGGTTTCACGACCCCTTGAGCATGCAGCAAGGCAAGCCCATCGGTTCCACGACTCTTCGTCTCGATGCGCTCAATGCGCGCGATCGGCACGTCTCGGTCGTATATCACGACCGGCTGCCCGGCCCTGACCTTGCGCAGGTAGGCGCTGAGGTTGTTCTTCAGGTTCGAAATACTAGCCTTTTCCATATGGCTATTATAGCTATCTTGTTGACGCCGTCAACGCCCGATCACTTCCCGAAGCGCCCGGCAGACGCGCGGCACATCCTCGTCCTGCATCGCGGGAAACAGCGGCAGCGTCACCGTCTCGCGGCCGACACGCGCCGCGACCGGGGTGTCCTCCGGACGATAGCCTTGTTGCCGGTAGTAGGTCAGACCCGGGATGCAGGGATAATGCACGCCGATGCCGATGCCCTTTTGCGCCATCATGTTCTGAAAGGCCGCGCGCGTGATGCCGCGCGCATCGAAATCGATCAGCAGCTGAAACATGTGCCACGCGTGGCCCGAATCGCCGCGCGCGGGCAACACGGCGCCCGCGAAACCGTCGAGTTCCGCGAAATAGCGCTCCGCCAGCGCGCGTCGGCGCTGATTGAACCCATCCAGCCGCCGCAACTGGTCGATGCCGATCTGCGCGGCCACGTCGGTGAGATTGCTCTTCGCCCCCGGAAACATCACGTCGATCTCGCCCAGGGCGTTGCGCTTGATGCCGTGGAAGCGATATTGCTCGATGAGCCGTGCCGCCTTCTCCTCGGCGGTGGCGATCGCGCCGCCCTCGATCGAGGTCATGTTCTTGTTGGGGTGGAAGCTGAACACGGTGAGATCGCCGAAGCTGCCGATCAATCGGCCGCGATAGCGGGTCCCGATGGCGTGCGCGGCGTCCTCGATCACCCGAAGCTGGTGCTTCGCGGCGATCGATAGCACGGCATCCATGTCGACCGCGAGACCGGAGAAATGCACCGGCATGATGGCCCGGGTTCTGGCGCTGATCGCGGCTTCGATCAGCGCTGCGTCGATATTGCGGGAGGTGAGCTCGATGTCGACGAACACGGGCTTCGCGCGCAGCCGCGCCACCACATTGGCGCTGGCCGCAAAACTCATCGCGGGAACGATGACCTCGTCGCCGTCGCCGATTCCGGCGATTTCGAGGGCCATCTCGAGCCCCGCCGTGGCGGAGGTCATGACGCGCACGTGGCGGCCGCCACCCAGGTAGGCGGCCAATGCCGTCTCGAACGCCAGCACCTTCGGACCGCTCGCCAGTTGACCCGAGCGCAATACCTCGGCGACCGCCGCGATGCTCTCGGCATCGATCGAAGGCCGCGCAAACGGCAGAAACGGGGCCGTCATTGCCGCGCCGCCAGCACGCGGCCCGCATCGCGGGCAATCTCCCGCATCGGGACTTTGCGCCTCATGAGCTCATCGAACATCGGTTTCTCCATGACTGCGAACGCGTTCGACTCCGCGTTCCAGCGTTCCACGAATTCATCCACCGTCGGTATCTCGGCGCCCGGATCGCGCTTGAGCCCGTAATCGAGCTCGCCGCGGAAGGACACGAGCTCGACGGTGCGGCCCCAATAAAACGGCAGCGTCTGATCATACGACGCAATGCTGTACAGGGGAGCCTCGCGCGGCATGTCGGGAAATGCCCGCGCCAGGGTGACGCCCGAATAGATCGGCGCGACCGCGGCGGCGGCGCGCATCGCCAGCAATCCGGCCAGGCACCAGCCGGCCCCGAGGAAGACGGCCGAGCCCGTCGCATCACGGCGCCGCCGTGACAGCACGTACAGGCCCGAGACGGCGAGCAGCGCCGCGATCTCGGCGAGCGGCCCGCGCAGGGCCAGGAAGTAGACACTGCGGTCCGACGGGGCGAGATGACCCGGGGCGATGAGGCAAAGCAGCGCCAAGCCGAGCGCGATCGCCACTGTGGCGAGCGCCGTGCGCGACAGATCGCGCACCAGAACGTGCTCGGGAAGCGCGGCGATCGAGAGCGCGAGCGCCGGCATCGCCGGCAGGATGTACGGTATCAACTTGGAGTTCGACAACGAAAAGAACACGCAGACGAACCACACCCAGAGCTTCAGGAACAGCGTGGAATCGAACTTGCACCGCGCCCCGACGCGGGGCCAGTCCAACAACAGCACCCGGAGTGCCGGCAGCGTCCAAGGCAGACTCCCCAGAAGGAACACCGCCCCGAAGAACCACCAGGCCTCTTCCCGATCCGCGCTCGGGGTCAAATAGCGCGCGAAGTGCTCGTGCACGAAAAAAAACTGCAGAAAATCGGGAAGCCTGCGCGCGGCAAGCGCGTGCCACGGCACAGTGATCGCGAGGAACAGCGGCAGCCCGGCCGCGACATGCAACCGTCGCCAGGGTTGGAAATCGCGCGTATAGGCGCTGTAGAGCACCAGGACCGCCGCCGGGATGGCCGCCGCCACCAAGCCCTTGGTGAGCATCCCCAGGCCCACGGCGGCCCACGCGAGCAGCATCCAACCGCGCGCGGGCGCCCCGTCCTCCGCGCTGCGTTGCGCCGCCAGAAAGGCGCACAGCGTTACCGTCATGTACAGCGTCAAGCTCATGTCCAAGGTCAGGAGCTGCCCCAGGATCACGAACAGCAACGTACCGGCGAGGATCGCCGCGGCCCGAAATCCCGCCGCTTCGCCCCACAAGCGCCGGGCAGCGAGGGCGACGGCGAGGATTGCGCCCAAGGCCGAGAGCGCGGTGTACAGGCGCGCCGCGAACTCGTTGTCGCCGAACAGCTCGAGAGAGAGCGCCGTCGCCCAGAATTGGAGCGGGGGCTTTTCGATGTACTCGAGGCCGTTCAGGTGCGGCACGATCCAGTCGCGGGTCGCGAGCATCTCGCGCGGTATCTCGGCGTAGCGGCCCTCGTCCGGATTGAACAACGGCCGCAATGGCAGCATCGCAAACCACAGGACGGCGATCAGGCCCGACAGGCCGAAGTACAGCGAGCGCCGGCGGGTGGCATCGGCGCGATCCGCGAGGCTCACCGCGATACCCGGGCCGCACCTTCGGGGGCCTGTACGGCGAGCGAGCCGGAGCGCCCGGAGATCTCGCCCAGGACGACGCCGCGGGTGGGGAGCGCCTGCTGCGTGACCTTCGCGTGGACGGCGGCCATATCGACGATCGATGCTCCGGCCGCGCGCCATTGCTTGATCAGCGACTCGAACGAGTCTCGCAGCAGCATGCCCTCGAGCTCGGCATGCAGCGTAAACACCTGAGGGGCGCTTTGCGGCCTCATCGAAGCGTCGGCCGAAAGACCGAACACGGCCTGCGCGATGTTCGATTCGTCGATGCCGTCCCTTCCTAAGAGCTCATCGAAGGTCGGCAGCGTCGTCGGTATCTGCGGACAGCTGCTCGGGCCGGACTCGAGCCGGGGCAAAAACGCGCCGCCCCCGCGGGTATCGCTCGCGTACTTGAATCCATGCTGCTTCTCGAACTCCAAGGCGTGAGCGTTGATTTGCCAGCCGGCCGCGGCATGCGAGGCCGGGGGCGTGCCGAAGATGCGCTCGAACGCGGCGATGCCGCGCTCCATCTCGGTCCGCGTCCAGCGGGCATCGGCGCGCGCCACGCCATCCTGCCAGCGGACGTGATCGTAGGTATGCAGACCCACCTCGAATCCCGCATCGCGCACCCGGCGCATTTGCTCGCCCGCCTCGCGGCCAATGTCGGGCCCCGGCAGCAGCACGCCGTACATCAGGGTCTTCAAGCCATAGTGCTTGAGCACCGAGGTGCGGGCCACCTTCTGCGCGAACCCTTTGCGGAACACGCGCTTGAGGGCGCGGCCCGTGTGATCGGGTCCCACGGAGAAATAGAACGTGGCGCCGACTCCGTGCTGCTTGCACAGCGCCGCGAGTCGCGGCACGCCCTCACGCGTGCCGCGCAGGGTGTCGACGTCGACCTTGAGGCCGATGCACGCGCCGTCAAGCATCGCCAAAGCCGTTATGCATGGCTCGACAGCAGAGCGGATGCCGCGGGAAGACTGTGTGCATAGGAATCGAATATCGCGTTCAGCGCCGTACGCATGTCGGTGCTCGGCGTCCACCCGAGCTCGGCGGTGGTGTTCTTGATCGACGGCAGCCGGGCAGGAATGTCGGCGTAACCCTTGCCGTAGTAATCGAGCGCGGAGATGTCGATCAGCTTCGTGTTGCGCGCGGTCGGCGCGTATTCGGGCCGCGACCGCGCGATTTCGAGCATCATCTCGGCGAGCTGGCGGATCGAATACAGGTTGTGCGGATTGCCGATGTTGTAGATCTTGCCGTCGGCGATCCCGTTGGGATTATCGATGATCGTGGTCAGGCATTCGACCGCGTCGTCGATGAACGTGAAGGCACGGGTCTGGCTGCCACCGTCGACCAGCTTGATCGGCTCGCCGCGCACGATGTGCCCGAGGAACTGGGTCAGCACGCGCGAGCTCCCCTCCTTCGGGTCGTCCATGCTATCGAGACCGGAGCCTACCCAGTTGAACGGCCGGAACAGCGTGAACTGCAGACCCTGTTCGCCGTAGCCCCAGATGATGCGATCGAGCAGCTGCTTGACGCAAGAATAGATCCAACGCTGTTTGTGGATCGGGCCGAGCACGAGCTCGGAGGTCTCGGGATCAAATTCCTTGTCGCGGCAGGCCCCGTAAACCTCGGAGGTCGACGGAAACACCACCCGCTTCTTGTATTTGACGCAGTGGCGGATGATGGGCAGATTCGCCTCGAAATCCAGCTCGAACACGCGCAGCGGCTCGCGCACATAGGTCGCGGGAGTCGCGATCGCGACCAGCGGCAGGATCACGTCGCACTTGCGCACGTGGTATTCGACCCACTCCTTGTTGATGGTGATGTCGCCCTCGACGAAGTGGAAGCGCTCGTCTGCCAGGAGCGTGCCCACCCGCTCGGACTGCAGGTCCATGCCGTAGATCGACCAGTCCGTATGTTTCAGGATGTACTTGCTCAGATGGTGGCCGATGAAGCCGTTGACCCCGAGAATGAGAACGTTTTTCAAGATGAGCCCCTAGGTTGCCGTCCGTGCGAATTCACGTGAGAGCGAGCGGTTGTTTCGACAAGGCCGCGGGTGCGGCGTTCGGCGCGATCGGCCGAGGGCCGGCCGCGAGCTTCAAAATTTTCAAGCGTTTGTCGTCGGCACAATCGGCGTACCAGTCACCGCCGTCGACGTACAAGCACGGCGCGCGCTCAGGATGGCGCAGCGGACCCGGCTCGACACGTGTTTCCAACACCTCGAGCCGCATTCCGTTCACCACCGTGAACGCGCCCGGAAACGGCGGCGCCACTGCCCGTACCAGGTCGTGGATCTGGCGCGCGCTCGAGTGCCAATCGATGCGCCCGTCCTGCGGGCGGCGGCGCCCGAAATACGAGCCCTGCGCGAGGTCGAGCGCCCGTGCCGCGGCGCTCCCGGCGATCAGCTTGGGGAGGCTGCGGGCAAGCACCTGTTGCGCGGCGTCCGCCACTTTCATCGACACCTCGAGCGCGGTATCGTTCTCGAGGATCGGCACCGGCTGCTGGTCGACCAGCGCCCCCGCGTCCGGCTTTTCGAGCATGTAATGCAGGCTCGCCCCCGTGGCGGTCTCGCCATGGATGATGGCCCAATGCACCGGCGCCCGTCCCCGGTATTTCGGCAGCAGCGAGCCGTGCATGTTCAGCGCGCCGCGCTTCGGCATGTCGAGCCATGCCGAATTCAGCATGTGACGATAATAGAAGGAAAATACGAAATCCGGCCGCGCGCGTCGGCCCTCGGCGATCCACTCCAAGGTGTTGGGATCGTCGGGCGTCTCAACCCTGAGGCGATGCGCCTCGGCCAATTCATGGACGCTCCCGAACCAGCGGTTCTCGCCGGCATCGTCGGCGTGCGTGAACAGCAGCGGGATCTGCATGTCCTGCGCCAACAGCTCGCGAACACAGCGAACCCCGACCTCGCTGTAGGCGAAGACCACCGCACGGGTCACTGCCGGGCGCCTGGGACAGGGTCCACGGCCGGCAACCGTTGCTCGTAGGCCCGCCGCTGCTCTCCACCGCCGCCCTCTTCGAGCACTGCCTCGATGATGTAGCGCGGCCGCTCGCGCACCTGCGCATAGATGCGGCCGACGTATTCGCCCAGGAGCCCGATGCCGAACAGCGCCAACCCGATGAAGAAGAACACGAGGCCAAACAGCGTGAACAGCCCTTCGGCTTCCGAGCCGACAATCAGCCGGCGCACGAACAGCACGATCACCAAAATCGCCGACAGCGCCGACATCGCCATTCCGACCATGGAAAATAGCTGCAGCGGCACCACGGAGAATCCGGTGATCAGGTCGAAATTGAGCCGGATCAGGCTGTAAAGCGAATACTTCGACTTTCCCGCGTGCCGCTCTTCGTGGGCGATCGGCACCTCGATCGGATTCATGGCGTAGAGCGAGGCCAGCGCCGGAATGAAGGTGTTGACCTCGCGCGTCTCGTTGAGAGCGGCCACGATCGGGCGTGAATAGCCGCGCATCATGCAACCCTGGTCGGTGATCCTCACCGGCGTGATCCACTCGCGCAGCTTGTTGACACCCTTCGAGATCCATCGGCGCCAGAGGCTGTCCTGGCGCTTGACGCGGATGGTGCCGACGTAGTCGTAGCCCTTGTCCAGCATCTCGACCAGCTTGCCGAGCTCCTCGGGCGGATTCTGCAGATCCGCGTCCATGGTGATCACGTAGTCGCCGCGCGCATGGGCGAGACCCGCCATCACCGCGGAATGCTGGCCAAAGTTGGCGTGGAACAGCACCACACGGGTTTCGTGCGGCCGGCGCTGAAATTGCCGGCGCAACAGTGCCGCCGACCGGTCCTTGCTGCCGTCGTTGACGAACACGCACTCGTAGGGGATCCCGAGCTTGTCGAGCGCAGGGTAGAGCCGCCCGAACAGGGTGTCGAGCACTTGTTCCTCGTTGTAGACGGGGATGACGACGCTCAGTTTGGGCGCGCTGACCATGGACTCATCGTTCAATGATCGGCGGGGACCGCGCCGTGCGACTTCAACATCTCGTAGAGCTCCCGGGTGCGCTCGCGCATGAGCGCCTCCGAGCCGCGCGCCTCGACGTTCAAGCGCAGCAGCGGCTCGGTGTTGGAGGTGCGAAGGTTGAAGCGCCAATCCGCGAATTCATAGGACTGCCCGTCGGTGCGGTCCACGTTCAGCGCCCTACCGGCGTAGCGCGATTCGACGGCGGCCATCGCGGCGGCGGAGTCAGGTACGCGGTAATTCAGCTCGCCGCTCGCCGGAAATGCGGCGATCCGCTCGCCGACGAGCGAGGACAGGGATCTGCCCGTCTCGCTCAGAATCTGCGTCATCAGGAGCCATGGAATCATGCCGCTGTCGCAATAGGCGAAGCGGCGGAAGTAGTGATGCGCGCTCATTTCCCCGCCGTAGACGGCGTCGACTTCGCGCATGCGCTGCTTGATGAAGGCATGACCGGACTTGGATTGAACCGCCTCCCCGCCGAGGGATTTCACGATCTCGATGGTGTTCCAGGTGAGCCTCGGATCGTGCACCACCCTGCCGCCGCGCTCGCCCTTGAGGAGCACCGAGGCGAGCAGTCCCACGATGTAATACCCCTCGATGAATTCGCCGCGCTCGTCGAAGAAGAAGCAGCGATCGAAGTCGCCGTCCCAGGCGAGGCCCAAATCCGCCCCATGGGCGCGGATCGCCGCCACCGTCGGCGCGCGATTCTCCTCGATCATCGGATTGGGTATGCCGTTGGGGAAGCGCCCGTCGGGCTCGTGATGCACCTTGATGAACTCGAACGGCAGATGCGGCTCGAGCCGATCCACGATCAACCCCGCCCCGCCGTTGCCGGCGTTCACCACGATCCTCAAAGGTTTCAACTTCTGGGGCTCGACGTACGACAACAGATGCTGGATGTAGGCGGACGTGGTGTCGATGTGCTGGCGCCGGCCGCGCGCGGCCGGGTCCTTGAATCCGCCCCGCTCGGCGATCGCGCGGATCTCTTTCAAGCCGTTGTCGCTCGAGATGGGCTTGGATTGCTCGCGCACGAATTTCATGCCGTTGTAGTCCGGCGGATTGTGGCTGGCAGTGACCATGATGCCGCCATCGTAATGCCCATCGAAGGTCGCAAAGTACACGCCTTCGGTACCACATATGCCGATGTCGAAGACGTCGGCGCCGCCCTCGGTCAGGCCGCGGCACAGCGCATCGGTGAGCCCCTCGCTCGACAATCGAATATCGCGCCCCACCACCACCTTCTTCGGCGACAGGAATTCAGCGTACGCGCGGCCCACGCGGTAAGCGACATCGTCGTTGAGCTCCGTGGGGATCCGGCCGCGCAGATCGTAGGCCTTGAAGCAGCTGATCGCGCTCAAGTGTTGGTCCCTTGGCGGCCGTAATTGTCCTGAAAGCGCACGATGTCGTCCTCGCCCAAGTACGACCCCGACTGAACTTCCACGATGTGCAGATCGACCTTGCCGGGATTCTCGATGCGGTGGGTCGCGCCGATGGGTATGTAGGTCGACTCGTTCTCCGACAACAGGAACGTCTTGTCGTTGCAGGTGATGCGCGCCGTCCCCTGCACCACGATCCAGTGCTCGGCGCGGTGGTGATGCATCTGCAGCGAGAGCACGCCGTTCGGCTTGACGGACAGGCGCTTGACCTGGAAGCGATCGCCCGCATCGAGGCTGTCGTAGCTGCCCCAGGGCCTGAACACCTCGCGGTGCAACGAGGATTCTCCGCGGCCCGACTTCTTGAGCTTCGCCACCAGCTCCTTCACGTCCTGCACGCGTTCCTTGGGCGCCACCAGAACCGCGTCCTTGGTCTCGACGATGACGTGGTCGTCCATTCCCACCGCGGTGACCAGCCGGCTGGTCGAATGCACGTAGCAATCGTGCGTATCGTGCACCAGCACGTCGCCGCGCAGCACGTTGCCGTCCTCGTCCGCGTGCAGCGCATCGAACAAGGAAGCCCA
>Ga0187847_10000540_pt1 | contig 40857 bp, 29 predicted proteins | sample June2016WEW_4_10_FD_132458 | JGI IMG/M metagenome (GOLD analysis project Ga0187847, IMG submission 132458) | Peatland microbial communities from SPRUCE experiment site at the Marcell Experimental Forest, Minnesota, USA - June2016WEW_4_10 | ecosystem: Environmental > Terrestrial > Soil >...
ATGCTTCAGCATCGCGGCGATCTCCTCGGGCTCGTAAATGGGGCGGATGGTTTCGACATAACTTGGCCAGTCGCTGCGCTCGACCAGATTCTTGTATCCGTGACGCTTGAAGAGCTGGAGGACGACGACAAGCCGGTCGTAGACGGTGCGCGCGACCAGACCGTAGTCGAAAAGGTCGCTCATGAATTTGAGGATGTCGCTGCGGTCAACTTCGTCGACGTAGGTTTTCGCGTATGAGTTTCTAAAGTGCACATGCAGGACAGGGCGGTAGGTCCGATAGGTGCGCAGGCTGCGATGCTTTCGGATGTATTCGAGGTACTGGTCGATGGCCGCGTCCATAGTCAGGCGGTCGGCCTCCGCCTGGATGTCAGAAGCTTCGGGCTGCGTCAACAGGCCGGCTTTGGCGGCACTGAGCTCGATTGATTTGGCGCGCGCGGCCGGGAGAACGAGATCGAAGCTGTCGACCGGTCTTCTAAGGCGCCGGCCCTCTTCATACCATTCGAGGTAGTAGCGGCCCTCGGAGTGGTGTTCGTCCTGGCCGGCGACCCAGACGTGATCGCGGATGATTCTTCCATTGCGCTCGACGACCCGGGCGAACGGCCATCGACCGTTCACCTTGACCATTTTGATGACGTTGACGCGATCAGCGTACTGCCTGGCTCTGGCCATTGTCTTGAAGCCCCCCTGAGGAGTGCTCTAGACAAATAGCGTGACCAGCAGATTCGATCAAATTTGGACAGTAAATTCCCGCCCAATTTAGATGAGAAATGGACAGTAAGATGGACAGTAAGTGGTGCAAGCGATTGAAAAATATTGGAATTTAGTGCGAGGGCAGCGCTCTAACCAACTGAGCTACGTCCCCACTTTACTTTTCTTCGACGCATGCTAAGCCTAAGAATCTGCTGTCTTTCGCTGCTGTCTATTCTTCTCCCGCTTCCATTTTTTCCACGGAATCTAACCGATTTCCGCGATTAATAGACAGCATGAATTTTTGCCGTCAATGCCGCTGCAGGTAACCCCGCAACCCAGAACACCTGTCCATGTCCCGTGATTCAAATTGTACCAAACAAATCCGAATCGGAGGGATGAGTAGGGCTCTCCGAGAATGGCTGCTCCGCGACAGGTCGTGCCTCGGTAAAATGCCATCCGCGAGACAAGCATCCTCGTTCGCTGCGAGAACGGCTCACCGTAACCGCATCGGCCGAGGAACTCGACCGCGATCTGCCCGCGACGCTGGTCAATTTCGTCGGAGCGCACCTTGGGTTGAAGAACAGCCTTGACCGGGCGAAAGCAGAGATGGATGCCGCAGCCAAGGCAGCGCAGGCAGAGGCTCGGTCGAAGAGTAAGACTTCGGCCACAAAGGCTGCGACGAAATCCGAAGTTACGAAGCCCGCCGAGGCCCCGAGGCCCGCGCAGCAGGCAGCGCCCGAACCCGCAAGGGCAGCAAGCCTCTTCGATGCGCCTGCGGCAGTTCCGAACTCTGATATGGACGAAGAAGAGGAAATCCTTGCGGAGGTTGGAGAAGAGGACCAGGTCACCGAGGAGATCGACGAGGCAGTCTGATCTGTTGCCGCGCCCTTTCGTGCCGCAAATCTCGGCGCTTGGTGGTCGTCGCATTGCCGGATAGATTATTGTGGTAAGTACGATTTTCATGATAATCTGTGGACAGGTGAGCGACCGACCAAAGGGAGACTTATGGCACAAGCCAAGCCAATCCAGAATGTTAGATCGACCGTGCTGAGCGGCTCGGGTCGCGACGTGATTCGGCAGCTCAACCGCTCTCCAGAGCGGAGGACCGTGGCGGTGACCTTCGCGGATGACGAGCAGGGGGCGGCGGCCGAGCGGGTTATCCACCAGGTCGTGGAGTTTCTGCCGCAACTGATTCAGGAGCGGCAGGAAGAGACCCTGAAAAAGATCGTCAACGTACTGTTGACCGACGTCACTCCATCGAAGGCGGCGCGCGAGCAGGCACGCATGCTGATTGAGGCCAAGACCGCCATTCTGAACAGCGGGGATTTTTTGCCCGCAACCGAAGTGGCCCGACTTGCCGGCTTCAGCTCGACCAATCTGAGCGTGCAGCCGAATAAGTGGAAGCGGAACCGGGAGATCTTCGCCATCCAGCATGGCCGAGAGGATTATCTGCCGCTATATGCCCTCCATCCAGGCGACCATCGTCCGCGCAAGGAGATGGCCGCGATTCTCAATGTCTTCGGAGATGCGAAGGACGGGTGGGGGCTGGCCTTCTGGTTTGCGGGGCTGAATAGCTTCCTCGATGACGAACGTCCGCAGGATCTGCTGGCCACCGATCCCGAACTCGTGATTGCCGCGGCCAAGGACGAGATGGCTGAGTTCGCACATGGCTAAACGGGCAGCAACCACCGCTTCGCCAACCGTCCCCTCGAAGTTCAAACCCACCACCTGGGGTTCGGGCGAGACGATGTATCGCGTGCATGACGCGATCTACGCCGTCGATCAATTCAACCCGAGCCCCAAAGGCAATGCTCGCTTCAGTCCCATCCTTGACGCGTCGGGAAACGTGATTCCGACTCTCTATGCCGCGACCACGCCCCGTGGCGCTTTGATGGAGAGCGTCTTTCGCGACGTTCCGTACCGCACGGGATTTAAGCACATTGACTCGAAGAGGCTGGAAGGCAGGGTGTGTTCGACGCTCCTGTTCCAGGCCGACTTTGAACTTCTCGATCTGAGCAAGGTCGCCTTGCGCGGACTGGGCATTCCCCCTCGCCAACTCATCGATACGACCAAGGCACACTACCCTCGAACACGTGCTTGGGCCGAGCAGGTGTACGCGGCCATCCGAAGATCCAGGGTTTTCCGTGGTCCTCTCGGCAGGATGCCCGATCGATGGAAGCTCGATCAGAAGGCAAGACTCGCTCGCCTCCAACGAGACACGTAGCTGGCGGCTACATCTACAATCCCGTCGTCGACGGCACAGGCACCTGATTCGCGTTCAGCCCATGAGCACGTGCCACCAGCGCCACGTTCGCGCCCTGCTCCAACGTCAGATTTACAATCTGCCGCTTCTCAGCCACAGACCGAAATCTTCGGGCCCGACGTCCAGTCCCCTCTGCGTCAACCATGAACACAACGTCAGATCCAGACCCGTGAATATTCCGGAGGGGAGAACAGGACGCTTACTTTCTAACAACACTGCATTGCAATGCAAGAAAGTGAGGCCGAAAAAACAGCGGCCTCCCATTATTATTCCTTGCGGCGCGCCTTCCCTATTCGAAGAGCGTAACCGTCAGCCGTTCCGCAGGGGTCGCGTGAAACGCGGCTTCCAGGCTTTTTGAGTCGGCAAAGAACTTGCCTTGAACATGCCGCGCCGGGAATCCGAAGCTCATCTCCGGTTTCGCAAATGGCCATGGCTCCAGACGAAAATGCCGCGACGCAATCGGCAGCACTTCCACCTCGGAACTCCCGCCTCCATTGAGCGGCAGCGGATGCAACAAATGCGCAGGCAAGGCAAACGCCACGCATGCCAACAGCGAAAGGTTGTCGCAAGCCTGCAAGAGCCTGAAGTGCTCCAGGATTGTTTGTTCAGTTTTTTCTTTCGGCGCCAGCGAAGCATCCGCCGCAATTGCCGTTCGCAGTTCGCTTTGATACCCGCGCTGCCGAACGAGAAATGCGTCCAGAAGCACTAGACCCTCCGGCGCGATCGTCGCGCGGTCAGCATGTGCGGTCAGCAGATTGTAAGTGTGCATCGAGATAAGCAGCCCTGCGTAAGGATCCTGCTCCGCGATGATCCGCACAGCGCGGTCGCGCACCGCGAGATACTCTTCCAGGTCGATCTCCTCGAATGCCGAGTATTTGCCCACCAACTCCGTCGAAAACGCCGAAGGCTTCCCCTGCCGCGTGATCGAAGGGTGCCCATCTCGCTCGGCCCATCCGTCATCGTGGCAGGCAATCCCTTTCAACACGCGAGCGCGCGGCTCGGGCTTGCGGAACCGTGCATTCCCCCATGCCGCTGCAAACTCTCCAGCGAGGCGTGCGTGGTCCGGATGGGTAATCAACCACCATCCGGATTTCGACTCCATTCGCAACATCCGGTGACTCCCTACTCCGCGGTCTGCGGCAGACTGGACTCGTGCCAGTTATGCAAGGCCAGCCATTCCAGAAACATCACAACAAAAAAAAACGAAAACCCAAGCGCAGTAGCCGCTAGCACAAGCGCAAACATATAACCGGTTTCCATCTGACTATTTGCATAAGTGATCGCATAACCCAACCCGCCCTCACCCACCCGCGTAGAGCCGGCGAACAACTCGCCCGTTAGTGCGCCAATCACGCTGATACCTGCTGAAATGCGAATGCCTGCGAACAGATTTGGCAGCGCATTCGGCAGCCGAAGCTTGAATAGGATCTGCGCCGGGGTCGCCTTGTACATCAGAAACAGGTCAATCAGATTTGCATCCACGCTGACCAATCCCTGCGTGGTGTTGGCAATGATCGGCGCCAGGCAGATAATAAACGTCACAATGGTAACCGAAAGAATCCCGGCTCCCGCCCAAAGGATGACGGGCGGAGCCAGGGCCACAATTGGCACCGTCTGCAGCAAAATCGTGTATGGATAAAACAGTTGCCGCAGCCAACGCGACTGCGCAAATAGCATGGCCACCGCCACACCAAGGACAACGCTGGCCGCAAGCCCGCCCGCAGCCTCTTCCGTCGTAATCATCAACGAATTTAGAAGGCTCGTGTAGCGCTCGCGCAGCGCCTTGGCCACCACCAGCGGTCCCGGGAGAATGTAAACCTGCAAATGATTCAGACTCACCACAGCCTGCCAGAGTCCCACAAGGCACAAGAGCACAATCACGCTGTTCAACAGCAGCAACCCTTGTCTCTTCATCCCTGGTACACCCCTCGCAACATCCTAGAAGCCTGCGTCACCTGTTCTTCAAAGGCCTTCGACTCGCGCGTCTCCGCCGTACGCGGCCACGCCAAATCCACTCGAAACTCGTGCGCCACTCGGCCTGGATGCGCGGCAAGAATCACAATGCGGGTCGAAAGGAAAACCGCCTCAGCCACCGAATGCGTCACGAAAAGAACCGTCCACTTCTGCTCCCTGTAAAGGCGCAGCAGTTCTTCGTTCAGGCGATCCCGCGACATCTCGTCCAGAGCGGCGAAAGGCTCATCCATCAGCAGAATGCGCGGCCGGCTTACTAACGCGCGCGCAATCGAAGCCCGCATCTTCATTCCACCGGAAAGTTGCCGCGGATAACGCTTGGCCACGTGGCCGAGGCTCACCAGGTCCAGCATCTTTGCTACACGTTCTTTACGCACTGCCTGCGCCGCGTATTCAAGCTCCATCCCGAGGCCCACGTTCTGTTCCACCGTGCGCCACGGCAGCAGCGTCGCATCCTGAAAGATGAAACTCATCAGTTCCCGCGCATTCACAGGCGCCATCCCGTTCACCTGCACCTGCCCTTCACTCACTGGGCTCAGCCCTGAAACCAGCTTCAGCAGCGTAGATTTGCCGCAGCCCGATGGCCCCAGAAAGGTGACGAACTCGCCCCGCTCAAGGGTCAGAGAAATGCCTTTCAGCGCAACCGCCGCATTGCGATAGTGCTTGCCCACTCCCTCCAGCTTGATCTCCGGAATAGAAGCCCGTGCCTCACTCACCATCCATCCTCTCCTTTGACCGGCAGGTAGAGCACCGAGGGATACATGGACGAATGTAGGATCTGTTGCGTGGAACGCCCCCAGTTCCAGCGCTCCGCAAGTTGCGGTGGAACTCCGGTGGAGGGATTCCGATCGTAAAGAGGAAATGCCGAACTGGCTATCTCCAACCGTAGCCGTTCGCCGGGAACGAGAACAAATGAGATCGGCTCCAGTGTGAACTCCCACGCATGGATCTGGTCCGCTGCATAGCTGCCATTGCGGAACAGCCACGAACTGCGCGCAATCCCCATCGAAAGGAACTCCGCGCGTCCGTTCGAAGTCACACGCACAATCTTCGCTGTAAAATCCACGTCTGCTGCGGAAGTCATCGCATAGAACCAGATACGTGGGTGTCCAAAAACCTCCGTCTCGCGCCCCACCGGCTCCGACGTATAAACAAGCAGGTTGTTGCCCATCTCCAGCCCGGCCTGGTCGAAAGAGCCGCTCAAGGCCTGCGGACCGCCGGGGGCCACCACAGGCACCTCGGGGTCATACACAAACACATCGCGAGGCTCTTCTCCCAAGTTCCCATCCTCCCCAGGCGCCTCCTTGCTCAAGTGCCCGTCGCCCTTGCGCGAATTGGCATTGCCTTTGCTATGCAAATATAGCGGATGCTCCGCTTCATCCGGCCATACGCCGGCAATGCGCCACGCGTTCGCGCCAAGCACAAAGTGACGAATGCGCGGCTCGTCTGCGAAAACATTTGTATCCTTGAGCCAGTGATCGAACCACTTCACGAGAATGGCATCTGTGTCGAGATTTGCCATCTTCCCAAAGTTCGCCTCGCCCGCATGATCTCCCCACGGAATATGCACCCACGGCCCAGCAATCAAGTACTGATTCTCGCGCGCAAACTCGCTGCCCGCCTGATCGCACAGCGCCAGGTACCCAGCTATCGACCCCTCCAAATACGTGTCAAACCAGCCTGCAATGTGCAACGCAGGAATGCAAATTCGGTCGAGTCGTGTGCTCACGTCTAACTGAGCCCAGTACTCGCCCGCTTCTCGATAAGCAAACCAGTCGCGGACGTAGCTCGGTAACGCAGCCTCCGCGATTGCTGGATGCTCCGCGTAAGGGGCATAAGCCGTCTGCGAACGAATATCGCTCCATGCCGCTTCCAGCCTGTCGCTGGCCTCGCGCAACTCCAGGCGGCGCGCATCGTCACGCAACATTTGAATGCCCCATCCAAGACTCGAACTTAGCCGCAGCGCGCCGTGATGATAGAACCAGCCCTGATAGAGATCGGCCGCTGTCATGTGTGGTGCTATGCACTGCAGCCCCTCTGGCTGTTCCGCCGCTGCCAGGAGTTGCGTCGCACCTTGATAAGAAAATCCATACATGCCGATGCGTCCATTCGATGCTGGGTGACCGCGCAGCCACGCAATGGTCTCCGCGCCGTCCCGGCCTTCGTGACGAAAGGGATAGAATTCGCCGCCAGAGTCGCCGCGCCCGCGCACGTCCTGGATCACGACGTGATAGCCGTGCCGCGCAAACCACGTAGGGTGCGCATAAACAACGGTCGACGCAATATCGCGCCCGTAGGGCTGACGCATCAGCAATGTCGGCCATGGGCCCTCACCAGCCGGCCCATCTTCCGGAGGAATATAATGATCCGATTTGAGTACCGTTCCATCCGCAAGCCGGCACTCGACTCCGCGCTCCAGGCGAACTCCGCTTCCGCAATCGATTACAGCCATGTCAAACCCCACGCCTTGGCTCAAAGTTGTACATCGCCACCAGGATCTCCGCAATGCGTGTAGCCGCTTCGCGCGACCACCGTTCCCCATTCTCCGCAGTGGCGGCGGTCGGATCACCCATCACGCCACTGGGCGCAATGTCCTTGGTGAGCCAGGCGAAGTTCGCTGCAGCACCCTCGGGCTTCAGTAACTCAGGCTCATCCACGCGCGCAATATAGTTCGCCGTGTACTCCTCGGGATGCACCAGCTCGGGGACTCCGTGCAGCAAGTATGCAGTTTCAATCTCGCCCGCATGAAAGCCATACGTACGCTCCTGCGCGCTGACGCCCTCAAAGGTCGCACCCGGTGAGCCAAACAAGCTAAAAGTCCGCAGCCCGAACTCAGCGCGCAAGTCTCGTGCCAGCACGTCTACCAGTGAAGTGTTGCCGCCATGTGTGTTGTACAGAACAACCTTCCTGAACCCGCTTGCCGCAATGCTTGCGCCCAGGTCGCGCACCACAGCGAGAAATGTCTGCGCGCTCAGCGACAGCGTTCCCGGAAAACCCAGGTGCTCATTGCTTTTTCCATAGCAGACCGGTGGTAGCGCATAAATGGAAAACTCCACCGGCACCTGTCCCAGTGCCTTGCCCAATAGCAGATTATTAATCAGCGTATCCGTAGCCAACGGCAAATGATGTCCATGCTGTTCTATCGCTGCCGTGGGCAACACTAGCAGCGTAGTTGCGCGCGGCAATGCATCCACCTGCTTCCACGTGAGATAAGCAAAGTTACGCACGTCAGGAATCCACGTCTTCATCGTGCCGCCTCTTTGCGAAAGCTGATCATCTTGCCCGGATTCAGCAGCCCGCGCGGATCGTACTTTTGTTTTGCCTTCAATTGAATATTGTCGGCGCGAAATCGGCCACCGTCCTCCAGGTAATTCACGTGCGGGTTGGCTACAAACACGCCAATCGATCGGCAATAGGTAATCATCTCGTTCAGTCGCTCCTCGGTCGTAAAGCGCACCACCGGGATCGATCCGGGAATTACCACGCCATCTCCGTTCTTCATGAACTCAATGTGAAGCAGAATTTCGTCGCCGTAGCGCTCGCGCAGCAGTCGAAACTGATCTTCGCACTCCGTCGGCGAAAACCCGCATTGCAAATATGTGTAAGCAGCATCCGCCTTCATCGCCCAAAGCGTAGTGTGGTTCCAGGTGTAGTCGCTGAGCAGCGGCTGCGTTCTGGATCCCTGGTATGCCCCGCAAAAAGTGACCTCGCCACCAGACAAGCCCGCGGCAGCGCCCAATGCTCCAGCCTGTGCGGTCTCAATCATGATCAGCGCCAGCGCTTTGCCTTCGCGTGTCAAGTGTTTCACCGGCACAAAGAACGACGGGATCGGCCACTCAAAGACCGTGGCCAGCCGCTTTGTCCACGCCGGGTCCACGGCAATCGATTGCGTAAACCGGAAAGCCCGTTCAAAAGTGTCGAATGCCGCAGTCCATTGCGTCCATTCCACCGCCCGTGTCAGCGGAAACCATATCCGCGTCAGCACACCGTTGGTGCCCCACGCATGCAGAATCTCGTGTACGGCCGCTCCCTCATGCAACACCACACGCGGCGTGTCCTCCATCGTCACAACCTCAAACGCGCGCACGTTGTCGAAGTCCCGCAGCCCACCGTGCGTAACGGAACCGATTCCGCCGGACCCTCCTGCAAGAAATCCACCTACTGATGCCTTTGCCAGCGTCGACGGATACATGCGCAACTCCCGGCCATTCTTGCGTGCTTCCGTTTCCAGTGCGCCCAGCCGCAGCCCCGGCTGGCACACAGCCACACCATCTGCAGTGATGTCCTCCAGCTTATCCATCAGCGAAAGATCCAGCACGATTCCGCCTTCCAGCGGAACGCATTGCCCGTAATTCCCGGTGCCTGCGCCTCGCACCGTAACCGGCACTGCATGCTCGCCCGCGAAGCGCAACACAGCCAGCACCTCGTCCACGCTTACTGGCTGAACCGCCACGTCTCCGACCTTGCTCACCAACAGCGGGCGCAGCACTGGCGAGTACCAGTAGAAATCATGCGACAATCGGTCAAGCATCGCGGGCGCAGTCAACACCCGCGCCGGGTCACCGACGACTCCATAAAGCCCTGCTGCAAGTCCGTCTTGCACCGGGAAGACCTCTCCAATCAACTTCGCTTGCGCGTGGACCAAAGGCGAAACGCCCGCAACATCTGGGGATGAGTAAAAAGAGCATAACATTCGTCACGCAGAATTGGCCCATCCACAAGGCAGCTGATATCACTGCGACTCGCGACCTCGGTCGCTGAAATCTGAATCTGATTGCAGTGGCGATTTGCATCCTCGATCGTCGCGCCGTAGACCACGCGATCCAGCTCGGCCCAAAGCGCTGCGCTCATGCACATCGGGCACGGTTCGCAGGTCGTGTAGAGCGTGTATCCAGCGAGCGAGAGCCGCTTCAGCCTTTTGGTAGCCAGACGAATCGCGCGCACCTCGGCATGCGCGCTTGGATCGGACTCCTGTCTGACCGCGTTCAACGCGCGCAGTAGCAGCTTTCCAGATTTGGTATGCACGATTGCAGCGCCAAACGGTCGCGGATGCGGGGTGGGCAAAGATCGCGCCGTAAAAGCAACAATCGCAGCCATCTGCTCCAAATCAACGCTTGAGCTATGGACGCGTGATCGTTTTCTTGTCTCGCGGCCCGCGGTACTCGCAGCAACACCCATACTCGAACTTAGCACGGCGAACAGCCAGTTCGAACTCTAAAAATCCACCTCGTGCATATCGCTTTTCACCTCCTACAATCGTTCCATGACCACTCTTCCATGGACAATTCGCGGCCTTCGCTCCTCATTGGCCAGCCATGCCGTACGACCCTCTGAATTGGCCGAGCAAGCACTGGCCCGTTCCAATGCGAACGCCGGCCACAACACCTATCTTTGGCAGGATGCGGCGTGGACTCGTGCAGAAGCAGTGCGCGCGGAAGCTGAGCCTCGCCCCTTTGGCGACGGCCCCAACAAGCTCTGGGGCCTGCCCATCTCAGTCAAGGATTGCTTCGACCTCGCCGGTTCACCGACCAGTTGCGGAGTCCGTTTTTATCGCGATCTCAACGGACCCGCCCCACATGATTCCTCGTTGGTCAGACAGCTTCGCGCAGCCGGCGCCGTCATCACCGGCAAGACCCATCTGCATCCGCTGGCCTATGGCATCACCGGCAAGAATCCAGATTTCGGAGACTGTCTCCAACCCGGCAATCCCGCCGCGCTTACAGGTGGCTCCTCTTCCGGAGCGGCAGCCAGCGTGCTTGAGGGCTCAGCCGTCGCCGCCATCGGCACAGACACCGGCGGCTCCATCCGCGCACCTGCCGCGCTTTGCGGTTTGGCCGGTTATCGCGCCACGCATGGCCGGGGGAACTGGAGCGGTGCCGCGCACCTGGCCGAATCCTTTGACACCATGGGCGTCATCTTTCGCGATCTTGAAGATGCGCCTCTGCTGGCAAGCCTTTTCGTCGCAGCCCCTCCCGCCCCAATCGTCCGATTCGAACGCATCGGCGTTATCGGAAACAGTTTTTTCGACGATTGCGAACCTGAGATCATCGACAGCTTGCACGTCACTGTGCACGAATTTGAACCCCTCGGGCTGCATACTTCGGTCGTCAACGTCGATTGGTGGGCCGACTCATTCGAAATCTTCGCGCCCATCCAGGCATGGGAGGCCGCGCGCATCCATGCCGGCCATTTCGAACAAATTGATCCGTCCATCCGAGAACGCCTCGAATGGGGCGCCCGTATCACCCTCAATGAAATAACCAGCCTTCGCCAGCGTCATGCAGACTTCCGCGCTCGCATGGACGAACTTCTCTCCAAGCACGATCTGCTGTTACTTCCCGCCATCCCCATCGCCCACCTCGCCGCCGGTGCGGACCACAGCCAGACCCGCACCCGCCTTCTGCGCTACACCACGCCATTCAGCCTGGCCGGCGTTCCAGTGGTCACCATCCCCTGCGGCCATGGTGGCATGCAATTAGCCGCGGCCTACGGCAACGATGAAGCGCTGCTCCAACTCGCAGCCCAGCTCGGTGCCCGCAGAAATGCAAAAGCTCCATCATCTCGCCCGTGATAACTTTTTCTCTAAGAACGGCTCTTCCATTCCTCGAGGTAAGCGTTGAGATCAACCAAACTCATCTCCCTGGCTGTATTCGCGGTCGCACTCACTCTCATTCTCGACGGTTGTCGCAACCAGCAACCCGCCGCGGAGAACGGTCTCACCCCCGTCCACCTTCAGCTTGATTGGTACCCGCAGCCCGAGCATGGCGGCTTCTACACCGCACAGCTTCTCGGCTATTACAAGGCCGAGGGTCTCGACGTGACCCTCGTGCCTCTTCCCCAATATGGCAGCGCCGTTCAACTGGTCTCGACGGGCAAGGCCGACTTCGGACTGGGCTCCAGCGACGCCATCCTTGAGTGGAACGCGAATGGACTTCCCGTAGTCGCCGTCTCCGCCACCATGCAGCATGACCCTCAGGCCATCATGGTCCACCAGGACTCGCCCATTCACGATTTCAAGGACCTTGAAGGTCACACCATCGCTGCGCAGACAGGTGCAACCTGGATCAAATACGTAACGTCCCGCTATAACCTCCGCCAAGTTCGCCAGATTCCCTCCACTCTCTCCATCGCCAACTTCCTGGCTGACCCTGGCTACGTCCAACAGATCTTCGTCACCAGTGAGCCTTTCCTTGCCCATCAGGCCGGCGCTCGCGTTCGCACCTTGCTGATCAGCTCTTCTGGCTACGATCCGTACCGCGTCCAGTTCACCACTCGCGATTTTGCCGCTCAACACCCTGACATCGTTGCCAAATTCGTTCGAGCGAGCATCCGCGGTTGGCAAGCGTATTTGAGCGATCCCACAGGCACTAACGCTTATCTCCTCAAACTGAACCCCGCACTCAATCCAGCGCAGGAGGCATATACCGCCCAGGCTCTACGTGACAGCGGCTTCATCACCGGTGATGATCCTGCGGGCGCACAGCTCGGCCACATGACCGCTGCGCGCTGGCAGTCGACCTATGAACAACTCAGCTCTCTCGGCGTCCTACACAGCCCGCTCGACCCGGCAACAACCTATTCGTTGAAGTTTGTCCCGTGAGCAACATTGTCTGTCCCGCGCAAACGCATCTAAAACCCTCGGAGATGGCAATTCTTAAGGCGCCATTCAGAATGTTTGAGCGAAAATGGAAGCATGACCGACCTTGAGCGCATCCTGGTCCTCTGGCGCGAGTTGGAAGCTGCCGGTGCAGACTACGTTCTTGCCACGGTCGTTGAAGTCGAGGGTTCGAGCTATCGGAAACCTGGCGCTTGCATGTTGCTCGCACCCGACGGACGACGTGTCGGAACTGTAAGTGGCGGGTGCCTCGAAGCCCAGGTCGCACAACGCGCCTGGTGGCTCACCGTTGATGGACCCATCATCCAGCGTTACTCCACCCTTGAGGACGACGGCGATCTTCCTTACGGCTCCGGCTGCGGTGGCGTAATTTATCTACTTCTGGAGCGCCGTACGACCGCTGCCCCGCTGCTTCACGTTCTGGAACAGGCCTTCACTCGTCGCATTCCGATCGCAGTCGCAAACATTTTGGAAGGCTCCCGGCTTGGCCGTCGCGCCTTCGCCGGCCTCACGCTACCCAATCCTGGTGAGCGCGCCCCGTCGTTTAGCTCTTCCCCTGAGAAGCTCGCGAACTCGGAGCCGATCTCCCCCGACCCGGAACTTCAGGAATTGGCGAATTCTGCGTTCAATCAAGGAAGTTCAATGGAGCGCAGGATTTCGATTCAGGGAACCAATCTCCGCGCCTGGGCCAACTTCCGCGCTGCCCGTCCTGGCCTTTGGATCTTCGGCGCAGGTGACGATGCGCAGCCCATCCTCAGGCTCGCCAGGGAGATGGGATGGTACGTTACGGTGGCTGATGGCCGCTCCCACCTGACCACTCGTGAACGCTTCCCCGCGGCGGATGGTCTACATGTCCTCTCACCTACGGCACAGCCCGCCGACCAAGCTGGCAACTCACCGCCTGCACTCGCCAATCTTCGCCCTCACGACGCTGCCGTTCTAATGACCCACAGCTTCGAGCAGGATTCGCATATCCTTGCCTTGCTGCTGACGCTCGACTTCCAGCTTGCCTATATCGGCGTCCTCGGGCCGCAGCGCCGTACCCTTGAACTACTCGCCGAAGCCGCTCGTCTGCTCAATCTGCCTGCGAGCGCCGCACAAACCGAGCGCTGGCTCGACCAACTGCATACACCCATGGGTCTCGACCTAGGTGCTGAGTCGCCCGAAACCATCGCCCTCTCCGTGATTGCCGAAGTTCAAAAATCCCTCACAGCTGCCACCGCTTTGCCTCTGCGCCAAGTCCGCGCCCACGCCGTCACGCGGGCCTAGCGCGGCGTTTCCCCGCACAATAGTGGTCTCAGTTTTCTCCTCCCGACTCGCGCAACTACGGCCATGATTCCCACAATTTGGACCCAACCGCAAAAGGAAGTTCAACAGAGAAGCCAAATTTTCGATATATTAAAGAGTTCAGCGGAATTCCACGCGGCAGGGCCCGTTTGATTAGGCCACCTTATTAGGGACTCGGGCGATTTCCAACCAGGAAATCGCAATGCGGATGTGTCCATCCAGTCACGCAAAGGTTACTGCACCACAAAGTTCATTGAGAAGGTCGCCATGCATACATCGGATAGTCGTCTCCACACTCCACGGCCGCAGGGTCTTTATCACCCACGGAATGAGCACGATGCCTGCGGTATGGGATTGGTCGCCAGCATTCGCGGCGAGAAGAGTCATGAAATCATCCGCAAAGGCCTTGAGGTTCTGATCAACCTCACTCATCGCGGGGCCGCAGGCTGCGACCCGGAGACTGGAGACGGCGCCGGCATTCTGATACAGATTCCCCACACCTTCTTTGCGCGCGAGTGTGGCGAGTTGGGAATCCAGCTGCCCGAGCCGGGCGTCTATGGCGTGGCCATGTGTTTTCTGCCCGTCGACAAGCACAGCCGCCTGCAATGCGAGGGCGTCTTCGAGCGCATCGCGCAAGAAGAGGGCCTTACCATCCTCGGCTGGCGCGATACCCCGGTCAACGGCAACGCCGTGGGCCGTGAAGCCCGCAACTCTCAGCCGTATATCGAGCAGCTCTTCGTCGGTCGCCCCAAAGCATCAGACGGCGGAGAATTGGACGAGGACGCTTTCGAGCGCCTGCTGTACCGCATCCGCCGTCGCACTGAGAACGAGATTGCCGCTTCAGAGATTGAAGACAAGGACACCTTCTACGTTCCTTCGTTCTCTTGTCGCACCATCATCTACAAAGGCCTGATGCTTGCACCGCAGATTGAGAAGTTCTACTTCGAACTGGCTAATCCCCTGGTCACAAGCGCGCTCTGCCTCGTCCACCAGCGCTTCTCCACCAACACCTTCCCCAGTTGGAAGCTCGCCCATCCTTATCGCTATGTGGCCCACAACGGTGAAATCAACACCATTCGCGGCAACGTCAGTTGGATGAACGCGCGTCAGTCTGTGCTCGAGAGCCCGCTTCACGGGGACAAGATCAACAAGCTTTACCCGGTCATCTCGCCAGAGGGAAGCGACTCGGCTTCGCTTGACAACGCCGTCGAGTTCTTATTCCAATCCGGCCGTTCTCTTCCCCACGTCATGGCCATGCTCATTCCCGAGGCCTGGTCCGGCAATCCTGACATGGATGAAGAAAAGCGCGCCTTCTACGAGTACCACGCCTCTCTGATGGAGCCGTGGGACGGTCCCGCGGCAATCGCATTTACTGACGGTCGCGTCATCGGCGCCACCCTGGACCGTAACGGTCTTCGCCCCGGCCGCTACATCGTCACAAAAGACGATCTGGTCGTGCTCGCATCCGAAGCGGGCGTTCTTGAAGTGCCCGACGAAGATATCCGCAAGAAGGGCCGCTTGCAGCCGGGCCGCATGTTCCTGGTCGATACCCTACAGAAGCGCATCATCTCCGACGCCGAAATCAAGAAGGAGCTTGCTGCCCGTCAACCCTATGCAGCATGGCTCAAGGATCAGCAGATCACCCTCGATCATCTACCTGAACCCTCGCGCGTCATCGCCTCCAATCCCGAGACTCTGCTGCGCCGTCAGCGAGCGTATGGGTATAGCGAAGAAGATCTGCGAATCTTGCTTGGACCTATGGGGGCCAAGGGCGAGGAGCCCATCGGTTCGATGGGAACCGATGTACCGCTAGCCTGTCTCTCTGACCGTCCTCAACCGCTGTTCAACTACTTCAAGCAGCTCTTCGCACAGGTCACGAATCCCCCCATCGACCCCATCCGCGAAGAACTTGTTATGTCGCTCATCAGCTACATCGGTACGGAGCGCAACATCCTCGACGAGGCTCCGGAGAACTGCCACACTCTCAAGCTACCTCATCCGATTCTGACTAATCGCGATCTCGAGAAACTACGACGTGTCTCCTCTGGCGATCTGTTGGCCACCACGCTGCCAGCTCTCTTCCGTGCCGCAGATGGTGAGGTGGGACTTCGCCGATCGCTTGAAGATCTGAGCGCGCGCGCTGCCCATGCGGTGCAATCCGGATACACCTTGCTCATCCTTTCCGATCGTGGCGTCGATAGCACCTATGCTCCGATCCCTAGCCTGCTCGCCATGGCTGCCGTCCACAATCGCCTGGTGCGCGAGCAGACACGCACCCAGGTCGCGCTCATCATCGAGAGCGGCGAACCGCGCGAGGTCATGCACTTTGCTCTGCTTATTGGATACGGCGCCAGCGCTATCAATCCTTATTTGGCTATCGAGTCCATCCGCGACCTCAAGCGCCGCGGACTGCTTCCCGAGAAAGTCACCGCCGAATACGCTGAGAAAAACTTCATCAAGGCCGTTAACAAGGGTTTACTCAAGACATTCTCCAAAATGGGCATCAGCACCTTGCAGAGTTATCGCGGCGCCCAGGTCTTTGAGGCAGTGGGCCTCAACTCATCGCTGGTCGACGCCTACTTCCCAGGAACGGCCTCGCGCATTGAGGGCGTGGGCCTCGACGTGCTTGCGCGCGAAGCCCAGCTCAAGCACGCCTATGCATTCCAGCCACTAACCGATTCGGAAACCGATCTGGTAGTCGGCGGCCATTATCAATACCGCGAAGGCGGCGAGTACCACTTGCTCAACCCAACCACCATCAGCAAGCTGCAACAGGCCGTGCGTGCTAACAACCCCACTACATTCCAGGAATACACCGATCTGATCGACAATCAGAATCGCAATCTATGTACCCTGCGCGGCCTCCTCGAGCTCCAGTATGCTGACGAGCCCATTCCCGTTGATGAAGTTGAACCAGCTAAGGAAATCGTCAAGCGCTTCACCACCGGCGCCATGAGCTTCGGCTCCATCAGCAAAGAAGCGCATGAAACCCTTGCCATCGCTATGAATCGCATCGGCGGCATGTCCAACACCGGTGAGGGCGGAGAGAGCGAAGACCGCTATGAGCGCGATGCCAACGGCGATCTCCGCCGTAGCGCCGTCAAGCAGGTGGCCAGCGGTCGCTTCGGCGTCACTGCCAACTATCTGGTCAACGCGGACGAACTGCAGATCAAGATGGCGCAGGGCGCAAAGCCCGGCGAAGGCGGACAATTGCCCGGTCACAAGGTGGATGACGTCATCGCCAAGATGCGCTACTCCATCGCGGGCGTCGGACTCATCTCGCCCCCTCCTCACCACGACATCTATTCCATCGAGGATCTGGCGCAACTCATTTACGATCTCAAAAACGTCAACCCGCAGGCGCGCATCGCCGTCAAGCTCGTTTCCGAAGTCGGTGTAGGCACAGTCGCTGCCGGCGTCTCTAAGGCGCACGCGGATGTCGTACTCATCTCCGGCGACAATGGTGGCACCGGTGCTTCTCCACTCAGTTCCATCAAGCACGCAGGCCTCCCCTGGGAACTCGGCCTCGCCGAAACTCAGCAAGTACTTCTGCTCAACGACTTGCGAAGCCGCATCCGCGTGCAAACCGACGGCAAGCTCCAGACCGGTCGTGATGTCGTCATCGCCGCTCTGCTCGGCGCAGAAGAATTCGGTTTCGCCACTACCCCGCTCATCACTATGGGCTGCATCATGATGCGCAAGTGCCACCTAAATACTTGTTCTGTGGGCATCGCGACGCAGGACCCCGTCCTGCGCGCGCGCTTCACCGGCCAGCCCGAGCACGTCATCAACTTCTTTTTCTTCATCGCCGAGCAAATGCGCCAGCACATGGCCAAGCTCGGTTTCCGTACGGTCGACGAAATGGTCGGTCGCGTCGATAAGATCGACGCCGCTGTTGCCGATGTTCACTGGAAAGCCAAAGGCATCGATCTATCCTCCATCCTTTACTCGCCCACGCTGCCTTCGCGCGTTGCTCGCCGCAAAATGCAAGCCCAAGATCACGGCCTCGATACGGCTCTCGACCACGCGCTCATCGCGAAGGCTGCTCCGGCTCTCGAGTCCCAGACTCCGGTCACTGCAAGTTTCGCCATTCGCAACGTCCATCGCACCGTTGGCGCCATGCTTGGCGGCCAGATCGCACGGCGTTACGGATCGGCCGGACTGCCGGACGGCACCATCCATTACAAGTTCAGTGGCTCAGCTGGACAGAGCTTCGGGGCGTTCGTTCCCTCGGGTGTCACGCTTGAACTCGAAGGCGATTCCAACGACTATCTGGGCAAAGGTCTTTCCGGTGGACGCATCATTGCTTATCCGCCCAAGACTTCCAGCTTCCTTCCCGAGGAAAGCATCCTTGTCGGTAACGTCGTGCTCTACGGCGCTACCACTGGCGAGGTCTTCCTCAACGGCATAGCCGGCGAGCGTTTCGCCGTTCGCAACTCTGGCGCAACCGCCGTCGTCGAGGGCGTGGGCGACCACGGCTGCGAATACATGACCAATGGCACGGTTGTCGTACTCGGCAACACTGGCCGCAACTTCGCCGCCGGCATGAGCGGTGGCATCGCTTATGTCTATGACGAAGCTGGCGACTTCGCCTCGCGACGCTGCAATCCCGCCAGCGTCGATCTGGAGCCGCTGGAATCCGCTGAAGATGTCAACAAGGTTCGCGGACTCCTCGAGCGGCATCGCGACCTGACTGGCAGCCCTCGCGCCGCGTGGATTCTCGAACACTGGGCCGAGGCCCAGGCGCAATTCATCAAGGTTTTCCCACACGAGTACAAGCGTGTGCTGGGAGTTCCACGGATACATCCGGAAACGGAAGCGGTCTATGCATCCCCCACAACGACGTCGCCTCTGCTGGCGGCTGCAGAGGTGCAACATGGGTAAAGACACTGGCTTTCTTGAAATTCAACGTGAGCAGCCCGGCCGTCGCAAGGCCGAGGACCGGATCAAGGACTGGTTCGAAATCTATGAGCCGTTCCCTGAAGCAAAACAGCGCGAGCAGGGTGCCCGCTGCATGGATTGCGGCGTCCCCTTCTGCCACACAGGCTGCCCGGTTAACAACCTGATTCCGGACTGGAATGACCTGGTCTACAACGGCCGGTGGGAAGCCGCCATCAAGCGCCTCCACGCCACTAATAATTTTCCTGAGTTCACGGGACGCATCTGCCCCGCGCCTTGTGAGGCTTCTTGCGTTCTCGGCATCAATCAGCCCGCCGTTTCCATTAAGCTCATCGAGCGCAACATTGTTGACCGCGCTTGGGCCGAGGGGCGGATTCATCCCGAGCCGCCCGAGCAGGCCACTGGCAAGCGCGTAGCCGTGGTCGGCAGCGGGCCGGCTGGTCTGGCGGCCGCACAGCAGTTGCGCCGCGCGGGACACTCGGTCACGGTGTACGAGAAAGCCGACCGCATCGGCGGCCTGCTGCGCTACGGCATTCCCAACTTCAAGCTGGAAAAGCATGTCCTTGATCGCCGCATCGAACAGATGCGCGCCGAAGGCGTCATCTTCATCACCAATGCGCATGTGGGCGTTAACGTTCCCGTTGAATCACTGACCGAGCACTACGACGCCATCCTCCTTTGCGGAGGCGCCGAGCAGCCGCGCGACCTCAACATCCCCGGCCGCGAACTAAAAGGCGTTCACTACGCGATGGAGTATCTACCTCAGCAAAATCATCGCTGCGAAGGCGACCACGTTGATTCTTCCGTCGCCATCCACGCCGAAGGCAAGCGCGTGGTCATCATCGGCGGCGGTGACACCGGTGCCGATTGCCTTGGCACAGCCCACCGCCAACGGCCCATCAGCGTCCACCAGTTCGAAATCATGCCCAAGCCGCCCGAGCAGCGCGCCGCCTCAACGCCCTGGCCGCTCTGGCCTTTGCAGTTGCGCACTGAAGGTGCTCATGAAGAAGGCGGCATCCGCGACTGGAGCATCAATAGCCTCCGATTCACCGGTGATGAAAACGGCAACGTCAAGCAATTACACATGGTTCGAGTTGGGCCGCCGCCCAAGTTTGAAGCTGTCGCCGGTTCTGAGTTCACCCTCGATGTCGACTTGGTGCTCCTCGCCATGGGCTTCCTCGGTCCGGTCCGCTCCGGCATGATCGAGCAACTGGGTCTTGAACTCGACAACCGCGGCAACGTCGTTACTAAAAACGGCTACACGACCTCGGTCGACGGCATTTTTGCCGCCGGTGACATGCGCCGCGGTCAGTCGCTTGTGGTCTGGGCTATTGCTGAGGGCCGCAAAGCTGCCGCCGCCGTTGACAGCTATCTCGCTGCCAAGCCGGAGCCGCTCATGCAACGCCATCACGCGCTCGGATAGAAAAGTGGGGTCCACGGAGAACAAAGGTACTGTCTCAGTGGGCCCGCTAGTCGTCGAGATTCTGGGGTATTGAAACGCGAATCCGCTTGCCGATGACTCCGCGTTGCGAGAAGCCCTTGAGACGTTCTATCCATTGAAATGTAAGTTCAAGGTCTTTGGCGACGATCAAAAGGCCATTGCTGTTCCTGAGATCATCCTGTAGAACCATTCCGACCGCCAGTTCCGATACATCGAAGTCGCGCACGCTCGTCGTGGTTAAAGGCACCAGGTCGTCAAGAGACATCAGGATAAAGCTGTTAATGCCATGCAGGCTTGCGCGCACCTTCTTCACCGCTTCTGCCGGATTAAGACCTCGGCCAAGCCAGTTGTCGAAGGCCAAACCAGTTTGCAGCAGCTGAATGCCGAACTCGATATCTCGCTTCTCTTCCTCGCTCCCGGCCTCGACCTTTGGAAACCGGTTGTTTTGCTGTGCGATCATCTGTGCGATCGCCTCCATGCGCGGGATGCGCGACAGCATCTGGAAGGCAACCGCGGGATGAGCGTCATACTTCCTCTGATCCTCAGGCGTCAGCTGTTCGCCTGCATAAGCAGCATTCATCACCTCTGGGGGGAGAGCGACACAACCCAGTTGCGAGAGCATTGCAGCAATTTCGAACTGCCAGGCGGATTTCAACTCCAGCTTCGCCGCAACCTGTTGCACCAGACGGCGCAGCCTCATCGCACGAACGAAGGCCGCCGGGTTGCTAAAACTTAAGACCTCCGACAGAACATGCACAGCTCCGTGTAGCGTGTTCTCCAGCAGGTCCTTTTCTACGTTGACCAGGCGATATTGCTCCAGCGCCGCCGTAATGGCTCTTTGCAGGTCTTCTTTTGAGCACGGCTTGGCTAGAAATCGAAAGATGTTTCCCACGTTTACCGCAGCCATTGCTGTTTCGATATCCACATATCCGGTCAGAGCCAGACGGGTAGTCGAAGGCGCCAGTTCTCGAACCTTTGCCAGGAACTGCGCCCCATCCATCTCCGGCATGCGCATGTCGGAAACCACGACGGCGTACGGGCCGTTTTCTGCGATCATCTTGAGTCCAGGAGCACCGCCGACCGCCGTGTCCACCTGCAACTCGCGCCCCAACTGCCGCTTGTAGCCTTCAAGCACCGCGGGCTCATCGTCGACGAAAAGAATCTTCCCCGTCATTTCATGCTCCTTTTCCCAGCTCTTCTTTGCAGCACTGCATCCATTCCGACTGCCGTTCGGCCATTCCAATCCGAGCAAGAAACACTTCGTCCATCTCTGGGTTTCCTTGTTGGAATCCGGGATGGATTCGCGCATGAATTGCGCTTGCCGCGTGCACAGCCGTCAGAGTTGAGAACTCGGTTACCGGGCTCTCCGAGGGATGGTGATGCCACGCCACAGCTTCAACAATCAACGTAGGAAGACCCCATATTCCCAGAAGATAGGCACCAATTTCTGCGTGATTACAGCCAAGAAGTTCGCTCTCGACCACCCATGGTCTAGTTCCCGTCTCGGCAGAGACATTTTGAATTCTGCGATATGTCTTGGGATCGGCGGACGCCATCACTAGCTTTCCAACATCGTGCAAAAGGCCAGCGCTATGGTAGGGGTCAAGCTCACGCCCCGAGACTCCTTGCGACTTCGCGATTGTTCGCGAGAACCTGCCGGAAGTGATGCTATGTTCCCAAAGCCAGTCCGTCTCCTGTGGGCTCAACGAGCGCGGGTCGAATGCCGCAAGAATGCTCAAGGAGAGAACCATCGCCTGAATGGTTTCCATCCCCAGTACGAGAACCGCCTGTCCCGGCTCGGAAATCTCGCCACGCACTCCATAGACCGCTGAATTCACCATCTGGAGGATCTTGGCCGTCATTCCCATATCTCTGGAAATCATTCGTCCAATTCGCAGCGAGGACGGATCCGCGGAGCGTAATTCCGCAGTGATCTCGTGGTAGATAGATGGCAAGCTTGGTATGCACTTCAATTGCGAAACAAACTTCTTGATTGCCGCGTTCTGCAGGAGATTTGTGAGGGCGACAGTTCTCGCTAGCAGCAACTTGAGCCTTTCCGGGTCGCAAGGTTTCGATAAGAACTGATGCGCCGTTGCGCTTGCTCTCACAATCGATTCTCGATCCGACTGCCCCGACAGAACAATGCGAATGGTTTGCGGGTACCGCTGTTGAACCTTCTCGAGCAGCTCGGCCCCGCTCATTCCCGGCATCCTCATGTCGGTGACCACCATGTCGAATGGTTTGCGCGCCATCGTCTGCAGGGCTTCTTCCCCGCTCGCAACGAACTCCATCTCCCATTCAGCCCGCATGGGCCGCATGGATCGCTGCAGCCCCATCAGCAGATTCGGTTCGTCGTCGACAAAGAGGATGCGCTTCAACATGACAATGTCTCCACCGTCTCCGCTATCGGAAGCCTCACAAAGAATGTGGTACCCTTGCCAACTTCGGTTTCGAACCAGATTCTCCCAGCGTGCTTCTTCACAACCACAGTATGCGCCAACATAAGTCCCTGGCCGGTTCCTTTGCCAACTTCCTTGGTCGTAAAGAAGGGATCAAACACCTTTTCTCGTGCAAACTCCGGTATCCCAGTCCCCGTGTCGGCGACACTGATCTCCACGAACTCCCCATCTTGCCTGGTAGATATGGTGATTGTGCCTCGACTGCCGTCACTGGACTTTGCAACATCGGCAATGGCATGCGCGGCGTTGACCAGGAGATTAAGCAGGACCTGGTTGATTTCTCCAGCCAGGCACGGCACCAAAGGCAGTTTGCGATCCAGACGCGTTTGCACCTCAGCGACATACTTCCATTCATTACGCGAAATGGTCACCGTGGTCTCGATGGCCCTGTTCAAATCCACAGCGCGCTTCTCTTGTAAGCCGGGATGTGAGAACTCCTTCATTGCGCTCACAATCTTCGCCACTCGCTGCACTCCATCCAGCGCCTGCTCAAGTGCCTTGGGGACTTCCCCTGCCAGATACTCGATATCTGCCTTTTTGCTGCACGCGTCAAAGCGTTCGATGGCGGCCGGCGACACCGACCCGCGCGCTGCTTCGTCCCGCAGAGTTTGCGCGGCCGAAAGTACCTCGGCGACCTCGGTCCATGAGTCTTTCACGAATCCCGTATTGTCCCCGACGTATTGGATCGGCGTGTTGATCTCGTGAGCAATTCCCGCTGCCAGTTGACCGATGGCCTCCATCTTCTGGGCGCTGCGGAGTTGGCCATCCAGCATGTGCTTTTCCGTGTCGTCCTGAATCAGAAGCAACAAGCCGGTCCCGGTCGGATAGGCCACGCCCGACAACCATGCTTTCAACTCACCGAAATACTCCTCAAATCTGCATGGTTTGTGTTCGCTCATCGCCCGCCGTGCTTCCCGTTCGAAAGACGTGCCGAGAAGATAAGGCGAGCGCTCCCACAGCGACGTGCCGATCGCTGTCGTTGGGTCAACGCCGCTGGGGAGTCTGTTCTGATACGTGACGTGCCAATCGCGGTCCAGAACCACCACGTACTCGTTCGTGGTTTCCAGAACCGCGCGCAACTGCTCGGAAACGAGGGTCAACTTGTTTTCCAATTGTCTGCGCTCTGAGAGATTGTGAAACTGGCTGGACGCGCCGATAATCTCGCCAGCCTCGTCTCGAATCGGCGAGGCGGTAAGAGAGACGTCAATCGTGCTCCCATCTTTGTGATTGCGCTCTGTCTTGAAGTCCTGAAGGCTGAGCCCTTGCTTTACCTGTTCCAGGATCCACACTTCCTCGGCCGCATGATCGTTTCGCAGCAAGGTACAAACAGATGCGCCAATTGCCTCTGCTCGCGTGTAACCGAAGATGCGCTCAGCTGCTGGATTCCATGATGTGATCGTACCGTCGAGCGATTGGCTGACAAATGCATCGTGAGAAGAGTTCACGATAGACGCAAGCAAGCGTTCTGTCTTTGCGAGAGCCTGATTAGCCAGGTACGGCTCAGTGATATCGGCGGCAATGGCGACAACTCGATTTACCTTGCCATCTTCGCCGATAATTGGGAATGCTCGGCCTCGAACCCAGCGAACTTCACCGTCGTTTCGGACGAGCCGGAACTTATCCTCAAAGGGGCGATCTCCAACCTCCGTAAACCTCCTCTGAACGCGCTCCCGGTCTTCAACGTGAACAGTGTTCAGCCAATCCCAACCATCGACATAGAGCTGCGCTCGCGATCTTCTCCATATCTGCTCGTAGGCAGGGCTGATGTAAAGGGTTTTTTCGCTGCGGACATCGAAGATCCAGAACGTCTCCTGAATCGCACTGGTCAGGTCCCTGAATCTCGCCTCACTCTCCAGCAGTTCCTGCTTGTGGCGAAGGTGGCTCGAAATATCCCGGGAAATTCCGAAGGTGCCAATGCATTTGCCAGATGCATTTAACAGAGGCATTTTGCTCGTGGAGGCCCAGGTAACCCTTCCATCCGGCCACTCTTCCCGTTCCTCTTTACCAATGATCGGCAAGCCTGAACGCATGATCTCCAGCTCATCCTGACGAGCATTCATTGCGTGCTCTTGAGCGAAGAAGTCCTGGTCCGTCTTGCCGACCGCCTCGCTGGGATCGGTGAGTCCCAGCAGACCGGCCAAGACCCGGCTGATCCGTAGAAATTGGCTTTCGGCGTCTTTGAAGTAGATCCTATCTGTCGTGTTCTGAAGCAGATCGGTGAGCAGTTGACTGTCGTTCGGCAGCTCCGCGTCGCCTTGACTGGGACCGTTGACAGTGCCGAGATACTGGTCTAAGAGCCCCATGTACCCTCAAGTCGAGTCAGCCCTCCAATCCAATGGGATGCAGCCAACCACAACATCCTCTCCCTATCGGCACCTTTCCCACTTCTTTCTATCCTTACCCGCTCGCGCACCCTATGCAGCCGCACTCACGTGCACACCCTGCTCAAAGCAGCACTCCTAGAGGGGCTTCTGTCCACGCGGTTGCAAGCGACTGACGCCGATCGACCATCAGTTGATGCAACTCCGTCACGGCGCGATTTGAGCCTTGCGAGAAGGTACCCCAATCCATCGGGTCGATCCCCAACTCGTACATCTCGTGGATCAGAACCACCTGGTTGGGTTCAAAGTGCTTCGCCTGTGCATCAATTCACAGATTAGAGGCGTTGAGAGGCTACCGAAAAACCAAACTTGGCATCACAACGGGCGTGTCTTGCCTTCTACGACTCCACGGCTCTATGCAAGAACGAACCGTCAGGGAACTCTAGGCTGTCACAGCCTAGGACTTCGATCGGAGGTCCGAAGGCTCTGTAGCCTGAGGCTCGGGTTCCAGTTGTGGTTCCTCCAGTCCGATTGGTGGCTTGTCCGTATTGCCAGCTTCGGATTGTGTCTGCGGTTCGGTAGCCGCGGCAGTTCCCTCTTTGATCCGCGCATCCTGGATCAGGGCAACTGGAAGGGGCTCAGGTGGCGGCGCTACGAGGACGTCGATGCGATAGTGGGCGGCCTGAGCGGCAGCCAAGGATTCGTGGATTGCCTCGGTGATTTTGGCAATAGAGTCGCGGGCAATAGTTGGGCCCGCGGCTATGCGCAGGAGCGATGGTAAATGCAGCCACCAGAGCAGCTCCTCGTATGACTCATGTAGGAAGTAGTCGTGGCCGTCGGCTGGGTGAGCGCCGGTGAGCCAGCGAACGTCAGGGTCGGACCAGAGAGCTGGGGCGAGTATGGGGCTGGTTGGCTGGACTTTCTCGGGAGCTGAAGCCCCGGCTTCCTTTTGCGGTGCTTGCGGTGCAACTGAAGTCGCGCCCTGGTACAGGGATGGGCTCGCATCGCGATCTTCGGCAATCGGCGAAACAGCTGAGGCGGGTCTGGAGCTTGGTTTCGGTTCCCTGCCGATTCCGGCTCCTGTGAGGAGGACGACTTTTATGCGGGCAGCGACACGCCAACCGGTCTCGCCGTCGAAACCGAGGGCAGCGAAGGACTGGGCAAAGGGCTCGCGGAGGCGAAGGCGGTCGAAAATGTCGAGGGCAACTTGCTCAGGGTAGTCTGCGTCGATCGACTCGGCGAGGAGTTGAAGAAGAGACCAGGCAAGAACCGGCCCCCACATCGCAGTTGCAGTGAACTCCGGGCTGGGACTTGGCAGAACGCGGCGTGCTGCGGCGGGCCAGGGAGCCGGGAAAAGCGCTTCTATGCTTGGAACGCGCATGGCGGCGCGGAGGCGCTCGCGGAAAGCAGCACTGAGCAATGCGGGATTAGTGAAAGACGAAGAATGTACATGGCCGGAGCGGGTAACGTAGGCAGCTTGCGCGAGGCGGAGAAACGAATCACAGCTCTGCCACGCCTGCTCATAATACTGACCACGGATGATCTCCAGATTCTTGTCCAATCCAATGGCTTTGGGACCTGCGGCTAGGGCTCGGGGATGCTCGGCGAGGTCTGCGAAGTGACGAACCAGATCGGGGTGCAGTTGCAGGCGGAGCGCATCATGGACTGGGCGGAGTTCAAGGTCGACGAGCGCGTCTTCGAGGTTGGGAACGCCGGCGCCGTTGAGGTGGTCACAAAGACGATCCCAGGGTTGGGAAGCGGTCGAGTGCAGTTCGCGCCAATCGAGGAAGACGTGGCATTGATAAGCGTGCAGGTCGAGAGTGAGACCGCGCGTTGTGACCGTACCGGCGCGGCGCAGGTACTCGAGGCCGGTTAGAGAGTCACGGAAGGCGAGGATTGCGGAGCCATCTCCGGAGAGGCCCAGACCCTCGTGGAGACGTCTCTGCCGGAGCTGCGCTGCGCCCTTATCAGCATAGGCGGCGGAAAAATCGATGGTGCCGTGGGTGGCGCCATAGCGGTTGTTGTAGACAACCACGGCGCGGTCGGTGCCGTTGCGATTCGAGTAGGCGAAGACGTTTTCGTCGACAGAGCCTGATGGCTCAAAGAAATCGTAGAGCAGGAAATTGCTGCTTTCGGCAAAAAGCGAGCGGCGGTGGAGGAGCGGAGCTATTTCGCGCTGGTGGCGCTCGACCAGCCAGTGATCAGCGGTTTCATCGTAGCGCGGACGCCGGTACTCCATGCCGTATTTCTCAGTAAATCCCTCGATTTGGCCGTGGCCGAACATGGGAAGTCCGGGAAGAGTGGCCATGAGGGCGGCAACACCGAAGCATTTGTCGCCTTTACCGAATTGGTCAATTGCTGTTCTTTCATCGGGATTGCTCATGAAGTTGACGTAGCGCTTCATGATGTCAGGATCGAACTCGAGGGTGTTCTTGATGACGGAACGGTACTTGGCATTGTCCTCGTCGCGCAACATGACCATGAAGGCGCTGTTATAGACGCGATGCATGCCGAGGGTGCGAACGAAATAGCCCTCCATAAGCCAAAAGGCTTCAGCGAGCAGGAGTGTGCCGGGGACTTCGGCGGCGACGCGATCGACGACCTCGCGCCAGAATTCGTGGGGCATGTGGCGATCGAACTCGGCCTGAGACATTCCGTATTCGGCGCGAGAGGGGATGGCACCGCTGGCACCGGGACCGGGAAACCAGAGGCGATGGAAGTGACGCTTTGCCAGGGTCATGGCGGCGTCGAAGCGAATGACCGGGAAGAGGCGCGCGACGTGGAGGATGGTCTGTATGACCTGCTCGCGAACGGCAGGGTTGAGGTAGTCGAGCTGCGCAGTGTCGTTCCAAGGAAAGCTTGTGCCGTCGTTACCGTGATAGATGTAGCGTGTTTCGCCGGACCACCGGTCAACGCGGCGGAAGACGACGGCGGCGTCGGTTTGCTCGAAATAGTGGTCGTCAATCTTGATTTCGACGCGGGAATCGTGAGAAAGATCGGGACCATTGAAGCTATAAGCGGGATAGGGGGACTCATTGCGGGAGATGAACCACTCGGGATGCTGGATGACCCAGGGCGAATCGATGCCCATGTGGTTGGGCACCATGTCACTGGCGAGGCGGACACCGTACCGATAGCAACGATCGCGCAGGTTGATGTAGGCCGCTTCCCCGCCCAGATCTTCGGCGATCGTGTAGTCAAAAAGCGAGTATGCCGACGCCACGGCGTCGGAGTTGCCGCAGAGCTGTTTGATGGTTTTGGAGGCGCGGCTGCGCTCCCATACGCCGATGAGCCAGAGCGAGTTGAGACCGCGACGGGAGAGCGTTGCGAGTTCTCCGTCCGGGATCTCGTCGAGACGATTGATAGAACGGCCATACTGCTTGCTGAGCTGCGCAAGCCAGACGTAAGTGCTCTTGGCGATGAGCACCGTATTCGGCATCCAGGCGGTGTCTGGCGAGAATTTCTCATATTCGTAGGCCGGATCGCCGAATACGGGGACTTCCGCGGTGCTGACGATGGAAGGCCATTGCTGCTGGCCGGTCTCACGGCGTCGCCGGGCCGCCGCCTCAGCGGCTGCGCGTGCCTGGACCGCTGGAGGATTGAACTGCATCCAGATTGCGAGCTCCTCCTCGTGGAGAATTTCGCCGGCGATTCCGAGAAGGCGGTCGATCCCCTCGCCCAGGAGCGGCTTCCAGAGGCGGCGGATGAGGTCAAGCTGCTCCCGTAAGGAAAGGGGCGCGCCGACAGCCGGGGCGCGCAGGAGGTCGAGCAGGTTCAGAGGCTTTGAATCGGGGACCGGAATCAGCGGGCGGGTGGCAAAATACTCTCGCAGTTGCTGCGTGACCTGGCGGTACACGGTCTTTTCTGCCAGGGTCTTGTCTTCAAAAAGCTCTTCGAAGGGGCGAAAGGCCTCGTTGCGGTTGGCGGTCCAGAGAAGAAGGAGTTCCTCCAGAGCTGCGGCTCGATTGGGCGAGCCTTCAGTGGTTGCGGCGAGCCATTGGCGGGGCGTCTGCTCGCCTCGAATGACGCTGGCGCCGGGAAAATGCTCGACAAAAGTGAGCAGCAATTTGTCGAGGGCATCAGCGCCGACTTGCGTGGAGAAAAAGTCGAGGGCGGACGTGAATACCTCGGGATCGAATTGCTCGCGGTAACGGGCCATGAGCACGTGGCTGGCTTCGTCAATGAGACCCATGGCATAGAGCTGGGCTGCATGGACCGCGCGGTCCGGATGCTTTTCGACCTCGCGCACCGTATTCATGCGGTGCGCGAATTCGCGACACGCGGCCATATTGGCGAAAACGACGTTCCCAGTGTAGGAAAACAGAGACTCTGAGAACAGGTAACGCTGGCGTGCATCCCGCGATATATGGAATTCCATCATGAAGATCTTAGCTCCCAAACACTTCCAGCAATTCAACAAAACGGCCGTACCTTTGTTGCCACTGGTCCCTGGAATCTCTGGTCCTCCGAGCCAGCGCCGGTCAGTTTGCCGGTACGGTTGATTTGCGCAACATGAACGCAACCAGAGGGTAAAAGTAACACTTCCGGGGTCTGAGACACCGGAAGGAGCGATTGTAAACGGCGTGGGGCATGGCCCGCTGCCCCGAAAAGCGTTGCCTCTGTGACAGCAAGACCGTATCTGGAAGGCAGCACTGACTCCATTGAGCGTTGAGATGCGATATGCGCAGATGGGGTCAATCTGGGTTTGGATGCTTGGCGAGCTTGACGGTCCAGCCTGCGGGGTACTCGGGAATTGTGACGAGTGTGCCGGGTGGCGCGGCCTTGAAGCGCTGCACGGATTCGGCGAAGTGAGTTTCGGTGAACGCCGGATGACGCCAGTCGCGTAGGATGCCGAGGCACATGAGGAAAAGGAGTGGCGCGGAAATGAACTTGAGAACGGAGATGCGGCTGCGAAAACACCATAGAACAGACCAAGCGAAGGCGAGTGTGGGAAGGAACCAGTAGCGTGCGCCACCGGAGATGGCCAGCTTTCCCCATGCTGTGACCCCGTTGGGGACGCCGGTGTTGGGCGAGATGAGCGAAGCGGCGAGAATGGCGGCAGCGAAGAAGAGAAAGAGCTTCATCTCAAGCGGCGATTTGAGGAGGCACGCGGCGATGATGAAGGTTCCAACGAGGGCTACGAACAGGAAAAATGCGAACAGCGCTGGATTGCCGTGCGCGGCGAGACTGTTGCCCCCAATGACCGCGCCGAGATAGACATTCCCGGCCAGCAGGTTGATGAACGGGGCTGGGGCTGCGCCTAAGGCGTTGGCATAGTGGGAGCGTGCCGAAGGATTGGTGATGAGCAGTTCCCATGCCTGGACGAGGCAGCAGACGGCAAGAATGAGGGACAGGACAAGATGCCAGCGGTCGTGGCGCTTCCGGGCAAGAACGAGCGCGATGGGAAAAAGAGGAACGCAGAAGGGGCCGGTCAAGGCGCAGAGCAGGATGACTGCGAGATCGACGATCCGGCCGGGGGTCCCTTGAGGCGCACAGGCCGCAAGCAGGAGGAATGCGCAGAGGGCGAAGGGCCATTGCGACTCAGTGACGCCGAAGCTGATCTCGAAGCAATTAGGAAGTGCGAGATAGATTCCCGCCAGAAGAGCACGGTAGCGCAGGCTTCCCCACACAGAAGAACGACCGAGAAGCAGAAGGTTGGCGGGAATGGCCTGGATGGCGATGGCAATGAGGTTGAGGACAAGAGGGACCAGCGAAAATGGGACGAGGAGCGCTAGAGAGGCAGCTAGGCGCGGGAGGGTCTGGAAGTATCCGTCCTGCGTGCGGAGGAGAGCAGGCAACCATCCGAAGTTATAAGCATCGGCAAACCAGATATGGCCGTCTTCTGCGAAGAACTGCGCGTGGAAGACTGCATCGGGGCGGCGCGAGACGAGGATAACGCAGGCGGCGAGGAAGACTGCTCCCTGATGCCAAGGCGTAAGTCCCGAATGCCGCTCCTGATGGTTTGTTATCGCGCTCATTTAGGCTCTTTAGTCACCGTAGCATTTCTGAATTGACAATCTGGACTGAGATTGTGCCTGTTTCATGCGACCGATTTCGGCTTAGCTATCCTGCGAACCTTTCGTCTCCTGATACTCCATCTCAGTATTGATTGCCCAGATATTCTCCTTGGTCTGGACACCGTTGACGATGTTCTCGACGGCGGTCATGGCGGTCAGCATAGAGTGATCCTGGTTGTTGTACTTATGCATGCCGTTGCGCCCTACCAGGAACAGGTTCTCAAAGCTGTCTGTATAGCGGCGGATTACGTCGAAGCGATCATAGCTGCCAAAGTACGCCGGATAGGTCTTGGGAACATGAACAACATGGGAGTCATCCACGTCTTCGGCCTTGAGAATACCAATCCTGGCTACCTCTTCGATTGCGAACCTGGCCATCTCATCATCGGAAAGCTTCCAAAGAGGATCGGTATCATTGCAGAAGTACTCAAGTCCGATCCAAACCTTCTCCTCGCTGGCCACTAGCCACGGGCTCCAATTATTGAAGATCTGTAACCTGCCAACCAGGACATCCGGCTCCTGAATGTAGATCCAGTTGTCTTTGAGGGGGGAGCCGTCCTTCTCTGTGACGCTCAATTTGCTCACCAGCAGGCCTACGGTTATGAAGTCCCGATAGACCAGGCCTTCGCTGACTGCGGTCACTTCCCTGGGAACATCGCTCGACAACGCGCGAATGAGTTCGCGAACCGGCATAGTCGAGAAAAAGTAGTCGCCGGCATAAGTAACCCGATCGCCCCCCGGGCCGATGCCTTCGATTGAGATCAGCTTATTCCCCTCGACAATGATGCGGTCGACGTGGACCCCGAAGTGGATTTCCCCGCCGCCCTTGCGGACGAGATCGGCAGCATGTTCCCAGAGTTGGCCCGGACCAAGCTTCGGATAGAGGAATCTTTCAATCAGAGACGTCTCGGTTCCCCTCTGAGCAAGGTCGCCAGACTGCCGGCGACTGAAGGCCTTCTTGAGAAAATGCAGAACCACAGCTGTGAGCGAGAGCCCCTTAATGCGCTGTGCACCCCATTCGGCGCTGATCTGGTCGCAAGGTACGCCCCAAACTTTCTCAGTATAGGATTTGAAGAAAGTGAGATAAAGCTGCTTGCCGAAACGGTTGATGAAAAAGTCTTCCAGCGATCGCTCCTCGCGCTGAGGCATCACGGCTGAGATCACGTAGCTGACGCCAGCGCGGAAGGTGCGCACCACGCCCATTTTCCTGAGAGTATCGGCCGAGAGGCGGATCGGATAGTCGAAGAACTTGCGTAGAAAATAGATCCTGCTCTTGCGCTGGCGGACCAGCATCACCAGATCTTGCGTCTGCGGATCGGGAGCGGTGCTCTCCCGCGGCACATCGCGGCGCTGGCCCTGATAGCGAAGTTGGCCATCCCCGTTTGGCCCTGCCTCAACCGGCATCAGATCGAGCCACCACTGCATGACGCGGTCCGACTTCGAGAAGAAGCGGTGGCCGCCGATATCCATCCGGTTGCCTTTGTAGCGAACGGTTCGCGAGAGACCGCCAACCTGTGGGCCAGCCTCGATCAGAACAGGCTTGATTTCCGAGTGACGCTGAAGCTCGATCGCCGCAGTGAGCCCGGCGGGACCCGCTCCGATGATGATCGCCCTGCCTTCCCTCATGACGCTGCCTCGTCTGTAGCTAATGAACACGCTCTATCCATAGTGGAGTCCGTAGGTCGGTTCAATCCAAGCCAGCGGCCTGCGGCGCCGGCACTGCGTAACTCGAAACCGTTGGCGGATTTGAGTCCGGTTGAACCAGCCAGACCCTTCGATCCTTGTAGTAATGAATTAATTCCAGATTATCGACGGCATCCATATCTCTTGCCCATACGACTTTGGAACTATCGATTTCCGCGTCATTGTAGACCCACTCATTGAACGGAATGTGGGTTGACTTATAGCTCACGATAGCGAGCTGTTTGCCAGGGAGTTTCTCCAGTGAGGATTCTACTCGATCGCGTTCTGTACCGAAATGATCTGGACCGTACCAGCTTACGTTCCATGTGGGCGGAAACTCGGGGACCTGGAAATGGAAGGGGCCTGTATATAGTCGTAGGCAAACCATGATGAAGCAGACCGTAACTGTCAGCCTGACCAGGGCAGCGCCAACCGGCCTGCCGCCGGGACGCCAGAGGCGCATGTGGCGCATAGCCTGCAAACCGATAGCATAGAAGGCCGCTGTAAAGGGCGCGAGATAGTGGATGACGAGGAAATTCTCGATCAACATGCCGGCGATCAAGACAGCTACGCATATAACGAGGATGCGTATGCGACGGTCAAGCAGGACGCGGCGCAGCATCATGGCGAGTGGAAGGAACGCAAATCCGCCAAAGAAGAGCACGGCTGCCAGCGCTTTGACGAATGTGTTAAGAAAGAAGCCGGGGACGGTGTGGAGATGGTTATAGATTTCCAGTTCCGTCTTGTAATAATAGTCGCGCATGGCTTGATGGCGGTAGACAGGCTCTGGACGGGCCTTTTGCCATACATAGTAGGGAGCCATGGCATAAGTGGCGCGATTGACAGTGTAAGGAAGAGTTATGGGACTGCCGAAGGTGCGGTAATCATAGTAACCCAACCACGCCGCAACGGAAACAATGAATAGAAGTGGAAAAGCGGCAAGACGAAAAACGGCGCGTGCGGACGGACGATCCTTACCGGTGATAAGCCAACGGGCCAGAATGACGGAGACCGGCAGACAGAGAAGCAGACACTCATAGGGGCGGGTGATGCCGAGGACCGCGATGCCCGCGCCAAGCGCAAGGGTGTAGCGGAGGCGAGGCGTCTTCATGATTCGAGGCAGCGCCCCGAGGATCTGCGCACCACCGGCCGCTCCGATGCAGCCGGCAGCGTGATAGGTATTGATCCAATAACTGAAGAGGCCCAGATGCACTATGGCGACGATGCCTCCGAGGAGCGCCCATCGGGCAGGCATCCACGCCTGCAACATCCAGCAAATGGCGGCGCACATCAGTGCGCTGGTGATGAGAATGCCAAACCAAGGATTCCCGAAGAGCACCTTTCCCGCTGCGAGAACCAATCCTGGTGCGGGAAAGTACATGGACATGTAGGTCGGCTGCATGGTGATGTGGATGCTTTCAAAATGAATCCACATGGCAGGTGTGGGGTTGGTGAGACGGCCGTGCGCAAATGTGTCTGCAGCGAGCAGAAAACTGAAGTCATCTGGAACAAACGGCAGAGGAATGGGAAAGATGGGAAGTATGGCAAGACGGAAAAGAAGTGCAAAGACGCCTACGAGCACGACCGCAAGGCCTTGCCTTTGTGCTAACGGAAGGCAGGCACGTTCGATGCGCGAGAACCAACTTCTGCAAAGCCGAGGCCAGATAACTGCGGCGATGACCGCCGCTAGAGTCAGGGCGAATTCGACTTCCAACGCCGATATTGAATGGTCCGGGCTGGAGGTAACGATCACAGTAAGATGTTCGCCTCTCTCGCGATTCTTGTTCCATCTTGATTCAGGCTCTCAGGAGCCCTGCGTGGATTGCTTCCGTTTGTCTGCAATGATTCCAGATGATACAGGGTATGAACTCCGCTCATGTACCTGAGTGTTCGTGTTTCATAGCGGCGGTGGCCGGTATATCCCGAGTCTGATGGACTCAGCCAGTATGGGACGGGCGCGGCGGTTGACTTCATCAGTAAGGGGGTCAGGAGTTCGATCGACAAGCTTGGGAGACGGCCCGGTTAAAGAATTCTGGGAGGTTGGGTGCTCGTAGGCAGCCATGGCTTGAACCAGGTTGCGTGTGCGGTTCGAGATCTCGATCAAGCCGAAGGCATCCAGGCAGAGCCCAAATAGCACCGAGAGTGCGACGGCGGCAAGGAATGGATTGTTTCTGAGAAACGGAACGCGTTTGTGTTGAAGAAACTCCTCCACAATTGCAAACCAAGCGAACACTAGAAAAAGGGCAGAATAGATGGTGTAGCGCGAGGAAAGAGCCTGAGCGAGGCCGAAGTCGGAGCGAAGGCCAGCGACGCCGATGGAGGTGAGCAGCAGAAAGAGAACACAATACGAGACGAGGGGATTGCGGCGAATGTAGCCCCTGCGCACCATCCAAATGAAAAAGATGCAGAGCAGGAATCCGAGAATAAGACTTGCTGGCTTGAAGGGAAATCCGGCCGCGCTACCGATGAAAGCGATGACGTAAGCTGGCGCCAACGGATGGAAGGTTGAGAGTATAGAGTGATGCTGCTGGGTCTGCGAGGACATGACGTTGTAACGATAAGCATAAGCGGCGATACATACTGAGGTGGTGATGAGCCAGACGACGATGTGTTTGTATCGACGGTTGAGGAAGAGAATCAGCAGGGCGATGGGTATTAAGATAAAGCCGTTGCCCGAAGCAGCGACGGCAAAGATGAAAGAGAACAGTGCACCCCAAAACGCTAGCGGCGAGGCTTTGACGAGGAGATAGATGGCACCGAAAGAGAAGAAGAGAACCGGGGTGTTCTGCAGTGAGGCCATAGCCCAATTGGCTGTTTCCCAATACTGAAGCTGGAAGAGAAGCCAAGAAATAGGAATAAAGTACGCAAGACGCGCGACTAGGTGATTGTGCTGGGGGAGGAACATTTTCCAAAGCAGGATCGCGAGGAAGAGAACGAATCCATCGCCGAAGAGCGTAAGCGCACGCAGGTCGAGACGACCAAAGAGAACGTACTGCAACCATGTTACGGCGTGAACAAAGAACAGTTTGTACTCATTGTGCTGCGCGGCCAAAAAATACATGACCTTCGCGGACATGCTGGGAAGGGCGACTAGTTGATTCAGAAACCCGAGCAACGTGAAGTAGTCGTCGTCATAGGGAATAGTAGAAATGTTGCGAACAACAATTCCGTAGAACAAGACTGCCGGAAGCGCGACGAAGAGCAATGATACGACGAAACCAAGGGGCGTTGTGGCTCGGCCGGAAGCAGTCTTGGTCGGTCTGGCATTCTCGACCACTTCGCTCATGCTTCTCCTTTCTTTGAATTTCCGCGGCTCCAACCATTTTCACGCCAAGGTAAATGGCAAATAGAGATTAGTTGTGTCCAGCGTTACAACACTGGCAACCGATAAATCCCTAGTCTAATCGACTCTTCCAGGATGGGACGCACACGCGCGTTGAACCCTACTGTCATGGGATCTGACGGACCGTTCAAGAGCGGAGGAGATGGCCCCGTTTCAGAACCGCCGGAGGACGGATGCTCGTAGGCAGTCATTGCCTGGGTCACAGCGATTTCACGCCGATCGATTTGTATCCATCCGCCTAAATTCACATCGACAGAGAAAAGGACAGCCGCCAGCATTGCCCATAAAAAGATGTCGTTGCGAAATAAGGAAGCTGGTTTGTATTGAAGAAACTCTTCCACAATGGCAAACCACGCAAAGATAAGAAGGAGCGCAGAGTAGATTGCGTATCGCGGTGAAACGGCCTGGGAAACACCGAAATCCGATCGAATTCCCGCAACACCGACGGCGGTGATCAAGATAAACAGAACACAGTAAGACACGAGGGGATTTCTCCTCATGTACCCTCGACGGGCCAGGTAGAAAAAAAACACACAGAGGAGCGCCCCAAGAACGAAACTTCCCGCTTTGAAAGGAAAACCGGCGGCACTGCCAATAAAGGAGAGTACGTATGCAGGCGCCAATGGGTGAAATGCAGAGATAATCGAGCGGTGAGGACCGGTCTGCGACGAATTCAGGTTGTAGTGATAGGCATACGCGGCGATACATCCAGCCGAGACCACGAGCCAGACGGCGATACGCTTGTATTGGCGGTTGATAGCCAGAATCACTAAGCCAAAGGGAATGAGAAGGAGTCCGTTGCCGTCAGAACTAACCGCCAGGATGAGGAAGATCAACGCACCGCAAAATGCCCACAGCCCTCTTTCCCGTACAAGCAGGTAGATTGCAGCGAACGTGAAGGGCAGGACCACAATATGCTGAAGCCCGGGGGTGGCAAAATCGAGGTTCTCCCAATACTGAAGCTGGAAGAGTAACCATGAGACCGGAACAAAATACGCCAGACGCGTAGCAAAGTTCTTGCAGTTGGGCACAAACATCTTCCAAAGCAGGATAGCCAGGAAGAGAACGAATACATTGCCGATGGCGGAGAGTATCCGAAAGTCGATGCGCCCCAAGAGATAGAGTTGCAAACAAGCGACCCCATGTAGAAAAAAGAGCTTCATCTCGCCATGCTGGGAGGCGAGAAAGAACGAAACCCTCGCGGATATGCCATTGACCTGAGTCCACTGGTTCAGGAAATTGAGCAAGGCGTCATAGTCGTCGTAAATGGGGATATTCAGTGATTTGCGGAAAAGCACTGTATAGAAGAAGATCGGCGGGAATGCCACAAAGAGCGTCGGGATCGCAATTCTGCGAGCCCCCGAGTGTTTCGGTGATTTGGCCTCTGTTGTCGGTTCCAATTTTCGTGCCACCGCGCTCATGCAGTCTCCTTTTTGTAGTCTCCCCGGCTTAGATACTTTTCGAGCCAGAGGTAAAGACAGATGAACAGATAGCGACTGCCCATCTCCTGAATCTTGAGCTTCGCTACGCCCGTTCTGCGATTGCGCCAAGTGATGGGAATGACGGTCCATGTGTATCCGCGGACGATGGCCTTCAGTGGGATTTCCACGGTGAGATTGAAGTGCGCGGAGAGGAACGGCTCGCAACCTTCAATGACAGTACGCCGATAGGCCTTAAATGCGTTTGTGGTGTCGTTGAGCGAATGGCCGAAGAGAACACGGATGAAGAGATTGGCAACGCGGTTGAGGCGAAGCTTGAGCCACGGGTAATCGATGACGCCGCCGCCCTTCATAAATCTCGAACCAAATACCGCATCCCAGCCTTGGTTGAGCGTATTCCAATAGCGCACCACATCGCGGCAGTCATCGGATTCATCGGCCATCATGATGACCGCGGCGTCGCCGTTCATCTGATGCAAGCCGGCAACGATGGCGCGACCAAATCCGTGAGGCGGCCCGTTCTGAACCAAGCGCGCTTCCGGCATGGTTTGGCCCAGTTCGGTCATCAGCGCTGAGGTGCTGTCGATGCTTCCGTCATCAACCACAATTATCTCGTGCGGAATATTGTGGAGGCGCAATTCAAGATGGAGATGCTCAACAGTGTTCACAATGCAACCCTCTTCATCTCGTGCCGGTATGACAACCGACAACAACTTGAGGGATGCATCAGGATTGGGGTCAAGATTGGACTTAGAGTTCATGCGCCGCACCGTGCAAGCCAATCGGGATTTGCGATCACGTGATCCGCGATCTCTTCAAGAATCTGAGACAGGTTGATCTCGGGTTTCCACGAGGTCGAGCCGGTTGCTTTGCTGGAATCCAGGATGAGCCACGGTACGTCGTAAGGGCGGTCAGAGCCATCGGCCAGCGGTCGATGAATGCCGAAGCGTTGGTTGCACCACTCATTCAACTGCGCCAGAGACATGGAATTGGCCTGGCCACCGGAGACGTTCATGAGTCGGCCGGGGTCGGTGCTGCGTAATTGATATTCCACCATACGGGCGAGATCGCGGGGATGCAGGGCGTCGCGAACCTGAAAGCCATGACCGCCAAAGCCAAGGTACTTGAGCGGGCGGCGGGTCGAGTGCGCATGCAGCCAATAAGAGAAGATTCCCTGTTCGGCGGTTCCGAATTGGCCAGCGCCGGCGAGGACCCCACAGCGGTTAATCCAGACCGGAACTTGGAAGCCCGCCGCGTACTCCTGCGCAAGGCGTTCGGAGGCAAACTTGCTGGCGCCGTAAAGCGAGATGGGCGCTTCTGTGCTGAAACTCTCTCTGACGCCAGCCGCGCTGACCGATTCAGGCCAGGACTGATGCGGATCGAGAATGTAGGCTGAGGACTCATCAACCAGGGGTAGTTGCACCAACGCGGGAATGGAATAGACACGGCTGGTGCTCAGCAGGATGAAACCAGCGCGGGAAGCGCGGCAGTATTCCAACAGATTGATGGTGCCGAGCAGATTGTGTTCAAGCAACTGGCGAGCGCTGGTTTTGCCGTCGCGTCCGGCCAGAACGCTGGGCTGAGCCGCGGCATCAATGACCCAATCGACAATTGGAAGGGTCTCGAGATCGCTGGACATACGAATATCGCCATGAAACAAATGCACCCCAAGCTTTTTGAGTGACAGCCGGTTGACCTCACTCCCAAGCCTCGCAAGGTTATCAAGTCCCACGATGGAGATGTCTTCGCGAGACTCGATCAGATAGCGTGCGATGTGGTTGCCAACGAAGCCGCAGACGCCTGAGATGAGGATCTTCATACTATTTCTCAATAGCCAGCCGCGACTCCCACGAGCTCGCAATCTCGGTGACAGTCTGCTTCAGGCTTTTGGTAACTCCCCAGTCGGGGTAGTGAGTCTTCATTTTGGTCAGATCGCTGTAGTAGCAGATGTGGTCTCCAATGCGATTGGTCTCAACGTAAGTCCAAACTTGCTTACGGCCAGAGAACTCTGAAGCTAAATCGAAGGCTTCGAGAATCGAGCAGGAATTCTCTTTGCCACCCCCTAGGTTATAGACTTCGCCGCAACGCGGGTTGCGGACAAAGGCGAGCATAAACCTGGCAACATCTTCTGAGTGGAGGTTGTCGCGAACCTGTTTTCCTTTGTAGCCAAAGATCTTGTATTCCTTGCCGGTGAGGTTACAACGAACCAGATAGCTGAGAAATCCATGTAGCTCTACTCCGGAATGATTGGGTCCTGTGAGACAACCGCCGCGCAGAGCGCACGTGGGCATATTGAAGTAGCGACCATACTCCTGAACCAGGATGTCAGACGCGACTTTGGATGCGCCGAAGAGAGAGTGGAGCGACTGGTCAATGGAAAATGTCTCGGGGATGCCTTGGCTGTACGCGGGATCGGCATAGTCCCAGCGGGTTTCCTGTTCCACAAGGGCCAGGGTGTTAGGCCGGTCGCCGTAGACCTTATTAGTGGACATGTGAATAAAAGGTGAATCCGGAGTATAGCGACGTGCAGCCTCCAAAAGATTGATGGTTCCGACCGCATTGGTATCGAAATCGTCGAAGGCAATTTGAGCGGCGCGATCATGCGATGGCTGGGATGCAGTGTGAACAATGACAGATGGTTTTACGTCGCGAATCAGATCAAGGATGCCATCGCGGTCGCGAATATCGATTTCGCGATGTTCATATTTAGAGATGGTCCGGCGAAGCCTGTCGAGGGTCCAGGATGTATCGCCCTCGGGTCCGAAGAACACCTTTCGTTGGTTGTTATCTACACCTATTACTGAGTAGCCAGCCTGGAAAAAGTGCAGGCACACTTCGGAGCCAATCAATCCGCAAGATCCTGTAACTAGGACGCTCGCTCTTCCCATCTTGTTCGCCTCTCGTGAGATGCGATTTACGGTCTGACTTATGATCTCACGACATGCGAACGCTAGGGGAGTAGTCGCTTTGGGTCACTTTTCGGCCGGAGGCGTCGAATCCCGCCAGATGGATAATTCCCCACTTATGCGCGGCGAAACTGAACGAAGTCGCCAGCACTCCCAGACCGTACTTCACACTCCGCTTGAAGTTGATGGAGGACGCTTCTTTGAAGTATTTGGTTGGGCAGGAAATCTCACCTATGTTGAAACCGAACATGACGGCCTGAGCGACCATCTGGTTGTCGAAGACGAAATCGTCGGAGTTTTCGAGCAGCGGAAGGGTCTCCAGAAGTTTGCGCGAAAAAGCCCGGAATCCGGTGTGATACTCGGATAACTTGACTCCTAGAAGCACGTTTTGGAATGCGGTGAGGAATCGATTGGCAATGTATTTATAGAGAGGCATTCCACCTTTGAGCGCTCCCGCTCCGAGGATTCGCGAACCGAGAACCATGTCATATACGCCGCTGGCGACCATACCAGCCATGGCAGG
>Ga0187847_10000541_pt1 | contig 40775 bp, 36 predicted proteins | sample June2016WEW_4_10_FD_132458 | JGI IMG/M metagenome (GOLD analysis project Ga0187847, IMG submission 132458) | Peatland microbial communities from SPRUCE experiment site at the Marcell Experimental Forest, Minnesota, USA - June2016WEW_4_10 | ecosystem: Environmental > Terrestrial > Soil >...
CACGCGAGGCGGGTTCACGCCCGGATCATCGGCGAGCGCCACGCGAGGCGGGTTCACGCCCGGGTCATCGGCGAGCGCCACGCGAGGCGGGTTCACGCCCGGGTCGTCCGTGACCGCGAAAGCGGCACTGGACACTGCACAGGCTGCGAATAAAGCGATTAGACTTACCTTCATTTGACTTCTCCGTTGGTTGTTGGGGACCACCAAAGTGGCGGTCTCGGCGATAAAGCGACAATAAGTTGAAAATTCCCTCATGGTGCAACGCGACATCCGTACATTTGCTGCAAATCCCGGTGAAGTCAGTACGGGAATACCTGAATAGGACGGGCGACAGCGAATGGCAGCCCCGTCCAACTTCACCCAGCTGCTAACCGACTGGCGGGAGGGTCATCCGCAGGCATTGGAGCGCTTGACGCCTTTGGTCTATGACGAGCTGCGGCGCCTTGCGCGCAACTATATGAAAGGAGAGCGCGGAGGCCACACCCTCCAGGCCACGGCGGTTGTGCATGAAGCATTCTTGCGCCTGATCCAAGCCAATGTTGCGCTGCAGGACCGGGCGCACTTTTTCGCCCTGGCCTCGCGCCTCATGCGTCGGGTGCTTGTCGACCACGCGAAGTCGCGCGCGCGCGTCAAGCGCGGACCCGGGATTCGCGAGTCCGTTACAGAGGACACCATGCCGCCGGTTGCCGGCATCGACGTGATTGCGCTCGACGAAGCGCTCGAAGCGCTTCAAAAGATGGAGCCGAGATTGGCCCAGGCAATCGAACTGCATTACTTTGGGGGACTGACTTACGATCAGATCGCGGCGGCGGGCGGCGCGTCGGCGGCGACGGTTCATCGCGACATTCGGCTGGCGCGCGCATGGCTGCTCAACGAAATCGCAGGTCAGCGGGCGCCATGATTTCTCGTGATCGGTGGCAACGGATTCAGTCGCTCTTCGACGAGGTGGTCGACGTGCCGCTCCCTGAGCGTGCGAGTCGACTCGCGAATTCCTGCGGCAGTGACACAGACCTTAAACGCTCGGTCGAATCGTTGCTTGCCTCGGATGAGAAGACGGCGGACCCGCTGCTGAACGCGATCAGCGCAGCGGCCGAGTCGTTGCTGGCCGAGCATCAGGATCGGTTGATCGGCACTCGAGTGGGACACTATCGCCTCGTGTCCGTCCTTGGACACGGCGGCATGAGCACCGTTTATCGCGGCGAGCGGGATGGCGCTCAATACCGGCAGGTCGTGGCCGTCAAAGTGCTTCATCACACGGCGCTGCATCCGCGGCTGCGCAATCGTCTGCACAGCGAGCGGCATATCCTCGCGACATTGGATCACCCGTCGATCGCACGTTTGATCGACAGCGGCGAACTCGACGACGGCACCCCGTATCTGGTGATGGAGCACGTCGACGGCGAGGCCGTCGACTCGTATTGCGACAGCCGCACGCTATTCGTCCGCGAACGCCTTGAGCTGTTCGTGCAAATCTGCGCGGCGGTGCAATTCGCCCATCGCAATCTCGTGGTTCACCGGGACATCAAGGCCGCAAATATTCTGGTGACCGCTGACGGTGTGCCGAAGCTGCTGGACTTTGGCATCGCGAAACTATTGGCTCCGGAAAGCCTTTCGCACACGGTGCCGGTGACGCGGCTGCAAGAGCGCATCCTGACTCCCGAGAACGCAGCCCCGGAGCAGGTTTTGGGCCGACCGATCACCACGGCGACCGACATTTACGGGCTCGGCGTTCTTCTGTACCAGCTGCTCACCGGCCGTTCACCGTATCGGCTGTTGAGCTACAGTCAGCTCCAACTCGAGCGTGCGATCTGCATGGACGACCCCATGCGGCCGAGCCAGATCGTGATCGCCAAGCTCGGCCAGGAAAGCGACACCGATCGAAGCCGCATATCCGATCGACGCGGACTTTCCCCGCCGCGGCTCCGGGCGCGATTGAGCGGCGATCTTGACGCGATCGTGTCCATGGCAATGCGCAAGGAACCTGACCGTCGCTATCCGTCGGTCGAGGCTTTCGCCGACGATTTGAACCGCCACTTGCAGGGGCAGCCGGTGAAGGCGCGTCAGGGAGATTGGCGCTACAACAGTTCCAAATTTCTGCGCCGTCATTTGCTGCCTGTTCTGGCGGTCAGCGCCGCGTTTCTCGGCCTCGCCGCAATTGCCGCCGTAACATTATGGCAGAACCATCGGATCGAACTGGCGCGCGAGGCGACGGCCCAAGAGCGAGATCGGGCCCGTCAGGTTTCGGCATTCCTGGTGGATGTATTTTCGGAAGCCGACCCATTCAAGGCGCAGGGACACGAAGCGACCGCGCGGGAACTGCTGGATCGAGGCGCGGCAAAAATACTCGATAATGCGTCGCTCCAGCCGGAGGTCCGAGCGCAACTCCTGGAGAGCATCGGGCTTGCCTACCGCCGTAAGGGCGACAGTGATCGCGCCATTCCGCTGTTCGAGCAAGCCGTGGCAATCCGCCGGTCGGAGCGACCCATGGACCACCAGCGCACGGCCGCCGCTCTCGCAAATCTCGCCCGCGCTCTGACCGACGGCGGAAATCTGGTCTCGGCGGAGGCGTATCTCCAGCAGGCGCTCGACCTCCTGAAGAACGACGATTCCCGGACCTCGGTCGAGACCGCCGACATCCTGGTCCAGTTTGCTCAATTCGAGCTGAGCGCGAAGAGCGATCAACCGCGGGCGACCAAGCTGTTCACCGAAGCGCTCGGCGTGTATCGCAGTGCCTTGGGCAATCAGCACCTGTCGGTCGCCGTCACCTTGAGCGGTCTCGCCGCGGCGGCCCTATGGGCCAACGACTATGTGTCCGCGGAGAATTACGAACGCCAGGCGATCGACATCTACCAGGCGACGGTGAGCCGCAACTACCCGGATCACGCCATTGCATTGGCGACTCTGGGCTACATCCTCACGGAGCGCGGCCAGTTTCACGAGGCGGAACAACTGCTCACCGAATCGTTTCAAATTGAACGCACTGTGTTCGGAGAAAACAACGACGTCTTGGCGCAGATCAAGTCGCATTTCAGCCTTTTGTATGACCGGCAGGGAGACGAGGCGCGTGCGATCGGGGCGATTCGGGATGCGATAACGATCGAAACCAAGGTCCACGGTCTCGATCACTATTTGACCGGCTACTATATCGACGCGCTCGCCAACCTTTATTGGAAAACGGGCGATCTTGCGCGCGCCGAAGAAACCGCTCGCCAGGCGCTGGCGATCTTTGCGAAATCCCTCCCGCCCCAGCATCTCTATGTCGCGGCCGCGCGGCTGACGCTCGGCGAAGTACTGCTCAGCCGCGGCGCACTTGCGGCCGCCGAGACTGAGCTGCGGGCCGCCGTCGACATCAACACGAATCTGGTCGGCGCGGCTCATTGGCGCACCGCGCGCAGCGCGGCCAGCTTGGGCTGGGCAATGATCAAAAGCGACAAGGCATCTGAAGGAGAACCGATGCTGGTGGCAGCGCGCGCGCAACTCCTCAGCACGGTGGGGGCCTCGCATCCGGCGACGCAGCTCGCCACGGCTCGCCTCGCCGAATACTATCGCTCGAGGCACCGCGACGCCGAGGCCGCCAAGGTTCTCCACGCGTCCGACAAGCGGTAAGCTGGCGGAACTAAGCGCCCGATGCGGGGTCCCTTCGCTATGACCCCGAGAACAAGCGCCGCATGAATAATCCAGCAACCGGGAGTCATATGAGTATGGGAAGAAGGGCAGTTCCGAAGGTTTTCGCTGCGGCGATCCTCGTGGCAACGTCGATGATTGCAAATCTTTCATTCGCCGGGGCCGCGCGCGAGGAAGGCCGGTTATTGACCGCCACCGAGGTGCTCGAGGACGTTCAGAGCATGCCTGATCAACGGCTGCCCGATACGCTTCTGGCTCACGCCTACGGCATCGCCGTGATCCCAGATGTCACCAAGATTGCATTTTTGTTCGGCGGCCGTCACGGCAACGGCGTGCTGACCGTGCGCGACACGCTCAATTCGCCTTGGAGCAATCCCGTGTTCATCGCGCTGACCGGCGGCAGCTGGGGTCTTCAGGCGGGAGCGCAATCCTCGGACATCATCCTCGTGTTCACCACCAAGGGCGGCATCGAGGGCATCACCGGTGGAAAACTGACGCTCGGCGCCGACGCCTCCGTGGCTGCGGGTCCCGTCGGACGCCAAGGCTCGGCCGCGACCGACGTGTCGCTTGCGGAGATTTATTCGTACGCCCGAACGAGGGGACTCTTTGGCGGCATCGCCGTCGATGGCAGCGTGATCGCCATCGACAAGTCCGCCAATGAGGACCTTTACGGCAAGAAGGGGGTCACCGCGACCGAAATCTTCTCGGGCAACGCACCGACGCCCCCGGAAACCGCGCAGCGATTTCTTGCGAAACTGGCCCAGGCCACGCACACCGTGGCGAGATCCTCGCCCGCACCGCAGGCCGAGGCGCCCGCCGCGACGGCACAGACTCCGGCACCGCCCGCCACGCCTGCGGCTGAAGCCCCCCGCACTTATCCCCTGGAAAACCAAAAAAACAATTGACTTATGATCGGCAACATGAGCGCGCAACCATTCGCTGCAGTGCACCGATTGCAGGTGCGTTCCTCCAATTCGATCTGAAATGTTACGCTCGCTCTCATGACGCCCGATCCCGCCGTCAGCGACCGCCGTAACGAAGGCGATTTCAACGTCAGCCAGGTCTGGCTGGACGCCCTCGCGCGCGGCACGTGCGATGAGGAGGCGTTCCTGCGCGCGGTGCAGATGCTCTCGCGGCGTTCGCCGGAGGCAGCCTGGGACTCTTTGGCACTGCTCGACCAGTACTACCGCCGCGGCAAGATCACGCAGGACGTGTTCAAGCGGGTCAAATCGCGACTGGGAAGCCAACTGCTCGGACCAGCGCTCGACGTGCAACTGAGCGTTCCACTGAGGCGGAAGGAAGCCCCACCCGCGCCGACGGCGGTGGTGGTACCGGTGCCGCCTCCCATCGCCGCTCCCGCTCCGGCGTTGGCTACGCCTGCGCCCGCCCCCAAACGCCCCGCGCCCGCCGCAGCGGTTCCGTACGCTGCAGCGCCGCCAGCTTTTTTGGTGCCGCCGTCTCGGGGCGAGGTGGATACGCCCCCGCCGACCGCGTCCCCGAGCGTCAGCGGCCGTACCGTGCCGATCGGAGCCGATAGCACCTCCATCCCTCTGCTGAAGTCTGCGAATGGGCCGACCGACCTGAGGCAAGGCAGTCCGCGAGAGGTGGTCGTGGGCGATGTACTGCGCGGCCGGTATCTGATCAGAAACGTGCTCGGCCTTGGCGGCACGGGAACCGTGTTCGAGGCGATCGACCGCTATAGACTGGATTTGCCGGAGTACGGCCAGCGGGTGGCCGTGAAGATTTTGCATTCCAGCACCGCCGGGCAATCCGCGGTGCTGACCGATTTGCGCCGGGAGTTTCAGCTCCTTCAGTCGCTCTCGCATCCGAACATCGTGCGCGCGCACGAGTACGACCGGGACGGCGACACCGCGTTCTTCACCATGGAGTATCTCAGCGGCCTTTCGCTCGAAAGCGTGCTGTCCGCCCATCGTGAAGTGGTGCTGGGGCGGCCCCATGCACTCATGATCATTCGCGACGTCGCCGCCGCGCTGGAGCATGCGCATTCCCGCGGAGTCGTCCACGGCGATTTGAACCCCGGGAATATTTTCATCACCAATGACGGCGAGATCCGCGTGCTGGACTTCGGCGCCGCTCACACGCCGAGTGAGTCCCCGTCGATCAAGGAGTCCGCTTGGGATGCGACCGCGTATGCAACGCCCCGCTATGCCAGCGCCCAGTTGCTCGACGGCGAACGGGCGGATGTGCGCGACGACACGTATTCTCTGGCCTGCGTGCTGTACGTGCTGCTGGCGGGCAAACACCCGTTCGGCGAGCTCAACGCCATTCAAGCCCGTGCCCAGCGGCTCAAGCCCGCCCGTCCTCCCGGCCTTACCGGCAAGCAATGGGGCACGCTTCGAGCCGCACTTTCGTTCGATCGGCAGCGTCGCCCCGCCGATATAGCCGGTTGGCTCGCACCGTTCGATCTGCCCAAGCCCGAAGCCCGATTGCCGGTGTTGGTCGCGTTATTGAAATCTCCGCCCCGCCGCAGCGGGCACAGCGGCGCCACCGCGCTGATCGTGGTGGTGCTCGCGTTGGCCGCCGCCGGCTGGTGGGCGAATGGGCACAGGGACCTGGTAACGCAGATTGCCGGCGAAGCCGGCGGCGACTTGCAGGACGCTCTCGCCAGCGCCGATGCGGCATTGACGCGGCTCTGGCACCAAGGGCAGAGCGCCATCGTGAGTACGCCTACCGCGGAGCAGCCGGCCAGAACTGCCGCGGAGCCTGCTGCCGCCCCCCCTGCAGACCGCACACCGGCGAGCGCGCCCACGCCGGCGCCCATCGCTCCTGCAGCGCACATTGCTTCGCAGCGTACGGCCGCACCGCCCGTCGCGATGGTGGCGCCAGCCGCCTCGATGGCGTCGTCCCGACCCGCGGCGGCACCGCAACCGTCGCACACGCGGATAGAGCTTGCCGCCGATGCGGTGGAGGTCGCGCTGACCGATCCGGCAGCTCACATTCTCGTCAAACGCACCGGAAACTTGCGGACGGACGCCGCCTTCACCTGGTGGACCGAATCGGGGACCGCCAAACCAGGCCAGGACTTCATGAACGTCAAGGCGCACGAAGAGCACTTCGAGGACGGCAAGTCCGTCGCCAACCTGTTCGTGCCCGTGGTCGCGGACCCGACGCGCAAGCAACCCAAGAGCTTCTACATCGTCATCAACGATCCGAGCGACGGTGCCTCTCTGGGCAAACGGACGCTCACCATGGTAACGATACCGCCATCGGAGTAGCTGCCTCCGCGCAGGGCATCAGCCGATCTATTCGGTTTCGGCAGGCGCGAAGATCACCAATATCTCGAGCTCCTCCTCGATTCGGTGAAAGCGATGCTCGATGTTCGCGGCCACGAATAGCACACTCCCGCAGCCGATCGCCCGATCCTGCGAGCCCGCGTGCATGCGCGCCTTTCCCCGGATGACGTAATAGAGCTCGTCCTGCTTGTGGGGCAGCTGAGCATCCGCGGCGCCGGCCGGCAGCACGTACAGACCCGCGCTCATCGAGGGCACCCGCAGAAATTCGCGATAAGGGTTGCCTTGCAGCCCCCTCTCTGTCGCCACCTGGTCGATTTCGATGAACGCTACACCGTCACGTACCATCCCCCACCTCCTTGCTGGTGACCGCGCTGGGCGGCTTTGCCCGTCTCTCTGCGCGACGCAGCGTGAAGGATCGCGCGTACGTGGCGGAGCGGGCACTAAGAAGCGGATCATCGGAAGGCTCGATGCCCGGCGGCAATACCAGCGGATCGAAATTGATATCCGTACAGGGCCCGCCGTCCTCGCTCGACACCGTATCGAGGGTCAGAGTCCCGGCATCGATCTGCGCGCGATCAGCGGGCCAAGGGAGCGTCGCATCCGCCGTTGGATCCTGCGGCTGGCCCACGGTGATCATCAGCCGCCACTGCAGAGGATGCTGATGGATTTGAGCGATCAGATCGTCGAACAAATAGTTTCCGTCGCGGCTGACGCGCGGCCCGGGTGCGTCCGCCACCGGCGGCTCGAGCGGTACCGCGGCCCACCGCACCGGTGTGGAACGACCCCCCTCATCCACCAAACGAAACGCGTCCAGGCTGTTGAACGTCGAATCGGCGAATCCCGGCGTGACTGACCTTGATCCGATGAGCGACAACGCGCGCACCGTCTCCGGGTGTCGGTCGAGGAATGCCTTCATGGACTGCGGGTCGGGCTTTGCGGCCGCCGCAAGGGGCTTCGAGGCGAGCAGCTGCTCATAGAAGGCTTGCGCCGTATTCACCGGAAAAACCGGAATGTCGTTCATGCCCGTCCGCCATTCCTCGCCGTCCGGCCCCACGAGGCGAAGCGCCAGGCTCCGAACCGCAGAGGAGGTATCCGCCTGCATCGGCATACCGCTCGCAAGTGCAAGTCGTCCGATGACGGGTACGCGCCCGGACTCGAGGATGGCCGATTTGGATAGCAGAGTGGCGGCCCCTGTGCTGTCGAACCAGCCGCTGACGCACAATCCCTTGGCATGATTGCGGCGAAACCCCGGATGCGCGCCGTTGAGCCGCGCAAATGCATCCATCAGGCTCGCTTGCGTCAGCCGCTGGGGCGACAGCCAGCCCGCCACGTAAGCGAATGCCGCCGCCGCCCCGAGCATGACCACGCCGATGATACCCAGGCGAAACAACACCGCTGCGAGGCTCAATTTGGCGAATTTGGCGGTTAGAATGGTCTGCCTCGACACGTAGAGACATTGCCCGCATACGAGCGGCCGAGTCAGCCGGTCCACTCGAGTTGCAGCGATGATACCTCCAAAAAAAGACGGGATGAACGAATGCGCAGATTTCCGATGATGCTTTTCGGCGTGCTGCTGATTGCTGCGGCATGGCGCGTGAGTGTGCTCGCGGACTCTTTGCCGGGGATTGTGGCGGTGCATTTCGACGCCTCGGGCAGGCCCAACGGGTTCGCCTCGCGGGAGGATTGTCGTCAATTCATGCGCTCGTTCACGCTCGGCGCGCCGCTCTTCATCGTTTTCGTGACGGCACTTCTCCCCCGGCTGATTCCGCATTCGATGATCAACATTCCGTATCGGGCCTACTGGCTCGCTCCGGAGCGCGCGGGCGAGACCGTGGACTTCCTCAGCGATCAGGGCGTTTGGTTCGGTTGCATCTTCTTGGTGTTCTTGGCGTTCGTGGATGAGTTTCTCGTGAGAGCCAACGCATCTACGCCGCCCGCTTTTCCCACCGGATCGTTCATGGGGTCGATGGCGCTGCTGTTCGCGGCCATCGTCGTTTGGGGCGCGAGAATGTTCTCGCGCTTCCGACGGCCGCCTTGAGAGCGCGAATCTTGGACTCGCACACTCTGCGCGCGATGATTGCGGCCACCGTCATCGCCTTGCTGGGGGCGTGCGGTGCGCACGACGAGAAGATTCTGAACGTCTATTCGTGGATGGACTACATCGCCCCGGACACAGTGACGGATTTCGAGCGGGAGACCGGCATCAAGGTCCGTTATGACACCTTCGATAACAACGAAGTGCTCGAAACGAAGCTTCTGACGGGCCACACGAACTACGACATCGTCGTGCCGACCGAGAATTATTTCGATCGCCAGCTGCGGGCCGGCGTTTATCGCAAGCTCGACAAGGACGCGATCCCGAACCTCAAGAACGCGGATCCGGAGATCATGCGCCGGATGGCCGTCCACGATCCGGGCAACCAGCACGCGGTTCCTTATCTATGGTCGAGCACCGGCCTCGGTTACAACGTCGACAAGGTCCGGGCACGTCTCGGGTCGGACATTCCCGATGGCTGGTCGCTGCTGCTCGATCCACGCAACGCCGCCAAGCTCGAGGATTGCGGCATCGCCATCGTCGATTCGCCCCTCGAGATCGTCGAATCCGTGATCATTTTTCTGGGGCATGATCCGAATCGCCGCGATCCAGCGGACGTCGCCGCCGCCTCGGAGGTGTTGCGCAAGATCCGTCCGTTCGTCAATCGCATCGATCCCGACCTGATCCCGCCGCTGACCAGCGGCGAGATTTGTCTGGCGCTGACCTGGTCGGGAGACGTGGAGGCGGCGCGCAATCGGGCCAAGGAGGCATCGACGGGGGCGAACATCGCCTACCTCGTCCCCCGCGAGGGCGCGCTCATGACGCTCGACATGATGGGGATCCCCATGGATGCGCCTCATCCGAAGAATGCCGAGATCTGGATGAACTATCTGTTGCGGCCGGACGTCATTGCGAAAATCACGAATGACATCCGCTACCCGAACGGCAACGCCGCCTCTCTACCGCTCATCGACCCGGCGATCCGGGACGATCCGAGCGTTTACCCGGATGCTGCGACCCGTGCCCGGTTGGTGACCCACACGGCAGCATCGTTGGAATATTCGCGGCTGGTGACGCGCGAATGGACGCGCTTTCGGACCGGCGAATGATCCTCGGCTAGTTCGCCGGTTTCGCCGCGATGATCTCGTCCAAGCGATCCTTTTCCTGCGTGACCCGGGTGAGATGCGGATACTTCGGGCCCTCGCGATAGTCGACCTTGAAGGTCGAATAGGAATCGTAGTTCCGAGCCAAGATCTCGATGGGCGCCTTGCCGCTTTGCGCGTTACGCAGAATCTCATCCATTCGATCCGGATCGAACTTGCGGCCGTCGACGGCCACCAGCACCATGCCCGGCGCGAGGCCCGCCGTGAACGCCGGACTGCCCCACAACACGTCGATGACGCGGCCGTTGTCATCGGCACCGGTCCCGACATAAAGCCCGATGGAATAGCGCAAATCCAGAAACTTTCGAGTTTTTTCGTGCGCTTTGAAGGCTGCGCTGCGCTGGTCGTCGTACGTGACGCTCCAGCCGCCGCGCTTGATACCGTCCAATGGCGCGCCCTTGTCGTGCGAATCGAGCCGGCTGTGCAGAAATGACGCCCAGTCGTTCGGCTGCACGGCGTTGAGGACCTTGACCAGATCTGCGAACTCGTACGGCTTGGCCGCGAAACTGCCGTCGTCGGTGCCGTAAAAAGCGCGCGTGAAGTCGTCCAGAGACTTCTTGCCGCCCGATTTCTCGCGAATGATCGTATCCACATCCAGCCACAGGAGTTCGCCCTCCGGATAATAGTCGACCGAGCGCAGCTCGGACATCCAGTCCGGCGGAGAGTAGTAGAGAAGCTGCGCCGCATCGGCGGTGTCCTGCAGATCCCGCCAGGCGCGGCCCGGCCGATGATCCATATTGGCGGCCGTCGCCGCCAGCTCCTCGCGATACTGCTCGGGCGTCCAGATGCCGGACCGCGCCGTCAGCACGTCCCCGAGATATTCGGTCAACCCCTCATACACCCACAGCAGCTCGCCGCGCATCGGCACGTTGTAGTTCGGCGTCGCCAAACCTCCCGGGCGGCGAAATTTCCCGTTCCACGAATGAACGTACTCATGAGGCAGCAGCCCGCCGCCGGCGAGGTACGTGTCCGGATCGACGAAGAACCTCGCGTAATATCGATCATCGCTCGACTGCGAATGTTCCAGCCCGAAGTGCCCCGTGTTCTCCGACAGGGTGAACAGAAAGTCGTAATGCCCGTAGTGACGTGCGCCGAATAGCGCCTGAGCCTGGGAGATCAGATTGCGATGTGCCTGAAGCTGGGCGTCGTCCAACTTGAGGTCCGAGCCATCGTCGGCCACGAGGTCCAGATGAACGGGAACGGGGGCGCCCGGCGCCAGGTCGATTCGGCTGAAGTATTGGCCGCAGATCAACGGCGAATCGATCAATTGTTCGAGGGAAACAGGCGCGAACGTGACGTTTGCGCCGTTGGTGTTCTGTGCATCGAGCGCGGTGCCGTAACCCCAGCCCGCTGGAATCCGTATGCTGGGCTTGAAGATGATGTTGTGCGCAGAGTATCCGGACGGATAGAAAAGGACCTGATTCCACTCCAGATCCTCGATGCGGTCGGTCACCGATGCGCTTTGCCCGAATTCTCCGCCGGGACCGGGTGAAAGCAGTTCGAAGTCCAGCACCACTGCTTTTACGCCCTCGGGCACTGCGAGGTGCAGCGTGAACATGTCCTCGAGGTCGCGCCGCCATTCGATACGCTGCCCTGCCTCGGATCTCACGATGAGGCCGGCGACAGCGTCGATGGTTCCGCTCGGCGAGTGTTCACCGGGGATCCACTTGGGATAATAGAGGGTCAAGGCGCCCGGACCGACCGGAATGGTTTCATGGACTCGGAATATGCGTTGGATCGGGTCCGAGAGATCGACATCGAGCTTCACCTCGGCGGGGTAATGGTGGCTGCTCACGTCGGCACTGCGCGCTACGGCACAGACCGACATCGCACCGACCACTACGAATACTGAGGTGAGCCGCGCTAGGGACTGCTTCATGGGTTCTCGCCTGCCGTGATTCGAAGGCGCGCAGTTTACCTGGAAACAACGGGCTCGCGGATGGCTGGCTCAAAGCCCCATGAAGCCATGCGCCTGCTGCAGCGGCGGGGTCGGCCCGAGGCAATCGAGGCGGCGGTTAAGGCGCCGTGGTTCCGGCCAAGGCAGGCGGATCCGCTCTCATCTGAGCATTCCCCAGGGGTGGCGAAGTCGGCTGCGCGCCTCCACTGGTCTGCAAGCCCGAAGCGGCGGGCGCCGCTCCGTTGGGCGCCGCGGCAGGAGTCACCGGGACGACCGGCAGGCTATACGCATCGACCTTGGTCTTGGCTTCCTGATCCTGCCGCTGCTTATCTTCGGCGAGCCTCAACTGCTCGCGCGCGCGCTCGAATTCCTGTTGACGCTTCTTCTCGGCCGTGGGGTCCACGTTCTGCGAGGCCAGCCGCTCGATGGCGATCCGCGCGTTCGCGCAGTCCGACGTGTCGCGCAGCTTTTCGGGGTTCTGGTTGCACTTCATCATGATGCCGTCGAGGGTCACCCGATCCTCCATGAGATCCTCGACCGTCATGGAAGGAATCCGGCGCGGTGAGCAGCCCGCAGCGCCCAAAAGGGCCGCACAAAGACAGCCAAAGCCGAATATTTGCTTGCTATAGTGTCGCATAATGCTTCCCCGAGCCATGGTACTGAAATCGCGCCCGAGTGCGACTCTTCGCGTGTGACGCGTATCACGGCTTGACAATTTCTCGCAGTCTTTACCCCGGCTGCCGATCGACACCGTGAACTGCATACGTAAGACCCGGCGGTTTGACCCGGCGTCGGCGGCTGTGTACCGTTCCATCCCATGCCCGCCAACAACTCTCAAACGGACCCGAAGCCGCTGGACTTCGAGGCTGCCATGCGCGACCTCGAGCAGATCGTCGAGCGCCTGGAGCATGGCGATTTGCCGCTCGAGGAATCGCTGAAGGCCTTCGAGCGCGGCATCATGCTGACCCGCAACTGTCAGTCGGCCTTGAAAGACGCGGAGCAAAAAGTCGAGATATTGCTCAAGAAGGCCGGCGAGGCCCGCGTGGAAGATTTCGAACCCGACGAAGCGAAGAACGGCTGAGGCGCAATCCCCCGTCCGGGGCCTTTCCCGACCGGACCGCCGCAGCGGTGCGCCGCGCGCCGCCCGGACCGCACCCCCCCGTCTGCTATCATTGCATTCGGCGCTCTCGGCACCATGTGGGCATTTGAACGCGCCTTAGGAACCGCCATATGAACGTCGACGCTCCGCCCAAAAAGCCCCGCACTGCCGCCATCGAGGACGTGCAAGCCAACGCCGATACCCGGCAGATCCCGATCAACAAGGTCGGCATCAAGGACATTTATCACCCGGTCAAGGTCAAGGACCGGGCAAACGGTGAGCAGCACACCGTCGCCAACTTCAACATGTACGTGAATCTTCCGCACGACTTCAAGGGCACGCATATGTCGAGGTTCGTGGAGATACTGCATCGCCACGAGCGGGAAATATCCGTGGACTCGTTCGGCAAGATGCTCGAGGAGATGACCGGCTATTTGCACGCCGACTCCGGCCACATCGAGATGACCTTCCCCTATTTCGTCATGAAGAAGGCCCCGGTCTCCGGCGTCGAGAGCCTGATGAATTACCAGGCCACGATTTTCGGCGAGCACGGGAGCGGAAAGACCGATGTTTGGCTCAAGGTGGTCGTTCCGACGACGAGCCTCTGTCCATGCTCCAAGAAGATCTCGGACTACGGCGCACACAATCAGCGCTCGCATATCACATTGACGGCGCGCCTCAACGAGCACATGTGGCTGGAGGAGCTGATCGATGTGGCCGAGTCGCAGGCTTCATGCGAGGTCTACGGAATCTTGAAGCGCCCGGACGAGAAATTCGTGACCGAGCGCGCCTACGACAATCCGAAATTCGTCGAGGACACGGTGCGCGACGTGGCTGTTGCCCTGAATCGGGACCCACGGGTGCGCGCTTACGTCGTGGAGGCCGAAAATTTCGAGTCGATCCACAATCACTCGGCGTATGCGATGATCGAGCACGACAAGGAAGCGAGCGCCTGACCTTGAGGCTCGCGGGACGTTTCAGGCGCTGCGCTCAGCGCTCTGCAGACGACCGATCATGCTGCGCAGGAACACCTGGTTGAATCGCAGCTGACACTCGGCAGAGACCTGTTCCAACAGCGTGGAACTCACTTTCATGACGACCACCGAGCCCGCGGCAACGATGGTTGCCGTCCGCTTCGCGCCGCGCACGTAGCTCGTTTCGCCGAAACAATCGCCCGTGTCGAGATAGCCCAGGGCCTTGCCGAGGCGCGCCACGCCGACCCGCCCCTGAACGATGATGTAGAACCGATCGTCCATCTCGCCTTCCTTGACGATCTCCTCTCCGTCGGCGTAATCCTGCCAGCTGCTGGCGCGCAGCACCTCCCAGATCTCGCTGTGCGAGAACTCGTGGAAGAACTTGAGCTTGCGCAGCAGGCTGAATTGCTCCTGCTGATCGATGCGGTTGTACTGGGCGCGCAGCTTCTGATGCACCCGCGTCAATTCGGCCGCAAAGTCCAGACCCGTCTTGTAGCGCTTCTCCGGATCCTTCTGAAGGGCGATCGCGGTGACGTTCTCGAGCTCCTCGGGTATCTCCGGCCGCAGCGTATGGATTGGCGGCGGCGTTGCGAACACGATCTGGTGCAGGAGCTTTTGCAGATTGCCCGCCCGGAACGGCCGCGTGCCGGTGAGCAGCTCGTACATCACGGCGCCCAGCGAATACAGGTCCGAGCGGTTGGTGAGCTCGATGGATTGAACCTGCTCCGGAGACATGTAGGAAGGACTGCCGGCAATGCCTTCGATTCTCGAGATCTCGGAATCGGCCACCAGGGCGATGCCGAAATCGATGATGCGCACGTCGCTGTCGAGCGTGAGCATGATGTTGCTCGGCTTGATGTCGCGATGAATGACGCCGCGGCTGTGGGCGTAATGCAGGGCGCGCGCGGCCTTGTAGATGAGCTCGACCACATCGTCGATCCGCAACAGGTTGTCGGGGCGGCAATACGCGGCGAGGGTGCGCGCGCCGTGCACGTGCTCGGTCACGATGTAGCAATGACCGTTCTCTTCCCCCGCATCGTATATCGGCAGGATGTTCGGATGCTGAAGCATGCCGACCATGTGGGCCTCGGAGAGGAACATCTTGCGCGCGATGCGCTTGCGATTCTCATCGCCGCTCGAATCGACGTTGTAGACCTTGATGGCGACGTCGCGCCCGTAGTAGGGATCGTGCGACAGATAGACGGCGCCCGTGCTGCCGCGCCCCACTTCGTTGATGATCGCGTATTTGCCTATTTTTTCAGGCAAAGCGGCGCGGCCGTGTTGAGCCTTCGCGTGATCCTTAGGCCGAATATTGTTCAAGGGTAACCGTGGGCGCTGCGACGACGTGGAATTCCGTGCCGCAGAGAATACTTCGGCGGGCTCGAATCAAACTGTGATTTGGGTCGAGGCTCGGCGAAAGTGGTCGAAACCCTGCACGGACGGCGTGAATTCGGCTCCGTGCAACGTCCATTTCAGCGCGTTTCCGCGATGCAGGGCACCGATCGCGGTAAGTGTTAAGTTCAATTGCCCGGCCCGGGTCGCGAGCTCGCTGAACCGTTCGGGCGGCACGGCGATCAGCAGTTCGTAATCGTCGCCGGCGCCGAGCGCCCAGGCGCGTGTCTTCTCCTCATCTCCCGCGGCGTGCAGGGCGCGAGACATCGGCAGCCGCTCCACTTCGACCGTGGCGCCGAGCCCGCAGGCGGCTGCGAGCTTCGGCAGATCGCCGACCAGCCCGTCGGAGATATCCATCGCGGCGCTCGCAATCCCCCGGGCTGCGATTCCGAACTCGACCCGCGGGGTCGGATATTCGAAACGCTGCAGAAGCTCGCGCGCGGCGGCGGGGTCACGCATCTCGAGCGCGCCGGTCGCGAGCGCGAGGCCGGCGCCCGCATCGCCGAGCGTTCCGGTGACCGCCAGCACGTCGCCCGCCTTGGCGCCCCCGCGCGTGAGCGCCGAGCCTCGGGGAACGTGACCCAAGATCTGCACGCTGATCGTCAATGGACCGGCGGTCGTATCGCCCCCCACCAGGGCGACGCCGTGGGCACAGGCGAGGTCGCCGAAGCCGCGTGCGAATCCGTCGAGCCACTCTTTATCGGCGCGAGGCAGCGTCAACGCCAACGTCGCCCACGCAGGCTCCGCCCCCATGGCGGCGATGTCGCTCAAGTTCACGGCGAGCGCCCGATGTCCAATCGAGCGGGCAGCGGCGCCGGCCGGAAAGTGACGTCCCTCGACGATGGTATCCACCGCCGCGACCAGATCCGTGGACTCCGGCACCCGCAACAGCGCCGCATCGTCTCCGACCCCGAGGTCGACATCGGCGCGCGCGGCTCCCATGTGCGCGAAATAACGGCCTATCAGCTCAAACTCGTCCATATTCGAGCGGCCGCAGTTCCCGGGCGGCCCGATCCAGCACGGCATTGACGAACTTATGGCCATCGGTGGCTCCGAATCGCTTGGTGAGCTCCACCGCCTCGGAGAGCACCACGCGGTAAGGAAGCTCCGGATGCGAGGCCAGTTCATGGAGACCGAGCCACAACGCGGCGTGCTCGATGGGATCGAGCTCCGCCGGCGCAATCTCGCTGAATTTTTTCAGCTGCGCATCGAGCGCCTCGGAGCCCGGCGCTATCGCCTCGATCAGCTCCTTGAAATAGTCGCGATCGACACGCTCCGCTTCGGGATCTTCCGCGAACTGCCGGTGCGTGTCCTGCCAGGATCTGGGATTGATCTGCAGTTGATACAGGGCCTGCAAGGCGAGTCTGCGTGAAAGGCTGCGGGCACGGTGGACTTGACTCACGGGCGTGCGCGCCTCAATCCAGCCGCCGCAACAAGTTTGCCATCTCGAGCGCCGCCAGCGCGGCGTCTGCCCCTTTGTTGCCCGCCTTGCCGCCTGCGCGATCGACGGCCTGCTCCATGTTTTCGGTGGTCAGCACGCCGAAGCCGATGGGCACTCCGGATTCCAACGCGATGCGCGCAAGTCCCGAGGCACACTCACCCGCGACGTAGTCGAAATGGGGGGTCTGCCCGCGAACCACGGCGCCGAGCGCGACCAGCGCCTCGTAGCGGCGGGACAACGCGAGCTTGCGCACGACGACCGGCATATCGAACGCACCGGGGACACGGATGATCTCGATCTGTTTTTCGGTGGCGCCGTGCCGCTTGAGCGCATCCAATGCACCACGAAGCAGCGGCTCGACGACGAATTCGTTGAATCGCGTCGTCACGATGCCGAAGCGCAGATCCCGAGCCGTGAGCTCGCCTTCGATGATTTTGGGCATGTCAATGGCCACGATTTTCAACCTTTTATGGCGATCCGGGGGGACACAGTATAGGGCCCGGGCCGCTCATTCGCCGCCATCCACGTACTCGGTGATCTCCAGATCGAAGGCGGACAGCCCCTGCAGCTGTTTCGGCGCGCTGAGCACGCGCATGCGCTTCAAGCCGAGATCCTTGAGGATCTGAGCTCCGATGCCGTAGGTACGCAGCACCGTGGCGCCGGAGGTCTGCGCGGCCGGGGGCTTCGGCTCGATCTGCCTCAAGCTGTCCATGAATTCCCGGGGTGTCTCCTCCGGACGCAATATCACCACCACACCGGAGGCCTCGGCCGCGACGCGCCGCACGGCCGCACGCAGCGGCCATCCGAGCGTGTCGTTGCGAACTCCCACCACGTCGCGCAGCGTGTCCTTCAGATGCACCCGCACCAAGGGCGGAAGCGCGGAGTTCAGGTCGCCCTTCACCAAGGCGATGTGCACGTTCTTGTTGACGTGATCTTCATAGCAGCATAGCCGGAACGCTCCGTATTCGGTGTCGACCTGTTGCTCGTAGACGCGCTCCACCGAGCGCTCGTTCTTCAGCCGATAGCGGATCAGATCGGCGATGGTGCCGATCTTCAAGGAATGCGTCTTGGCGAAGCGTTCGAGATCGGGACGGCGCGCCATCGTGCCGTCCTCGTTCAGGATCTCGACGATCATGGCCGCCGGCGAGAAGCCCGCGAGCCGCGTCAGATCGCATCCCGCCTCGGTGTGGCCGGCGCGTGTCAGAACCCCGCCAGGCTGAGCCATCAGGGGGAAGATGTGTCCCGGCTGACGAAGATCCTCCGGCCGCGCCTTCGCGTCCACCGCCGTGCGGATCGTATGCGCCCGGTCGTGGGCGGAAATGCCCGTGGTCACGCCCTCGGCCGCCTCGATGGACAACGTGAAATTGGTCCGATGCGCCCTGTCGGTATCGCTCACCATCAGCGGCAGCCGAAGCTCGCGGCAGCGCTCCTGCGTGAGCGTGAGGCATATCAGCCCCCGCCCATAGCGCGCCATGAAATTCACGTCCTCGGCCCGCACACGCTCGGCGGCCATGATGAGGTCGCCCTCGTTCTCGCGGTCCTCATCATCCATGATGACCGCCATTTTGCCGGCGCGAAGGTCCGCGAGAATCTCATCGATCGTGTTCATCGGTTGTTCCTGATGTTCATGTTCTGGCCATCAATCGATCCAGGTATCGGGCGATCACGTCGATCTCGACATTCACCCAATCCCCGCTCGCGAGGTCGCTGAGCGTCGTCACCTCGCTGGTGTGCGGAATGATATTGACGTCGAACAGCTGACCCTCGACCCGGTTCACGGTCAGGCTCACCCCGTCGATGCAGATTGATCCCTTCGGCGCCACGAACCGCATCAGCGCCTGGGGCAGTTCGAACTGCAGACGTCGCGAGCGTGCGTCCTCCTTCAGATCGACCAATCGGCCGACGGCATCCACGTGGCCGCTCACCAGATGGCCGCCCAACGCGTCCCCGGCACGCAGACTCGGCTCGAGGTTCACGCGCGCGCCGGCTTTGAGTTTGCCCAAGGTGGTCTTCGCCAATGTTTCGCGCGAGACATCGGCGTAAAACACCGGGGCCTCGATCCGGGTCGCCGTCAGGCACACGCCCTGGACGCTCACGCTGTCTCCGACCGCGATCCGCGACATGTCGAGGCCGGTGGCATCGATGCCGAGCTCGAGATCGCCGCCCCGCTCGGCGATCGAGACCAGCCGTCCGCTCGCGATGATGAATCCGGTAAACATGCTTGATCGGACCTCCGGCTGTGCTTCAGCCACGGCCGTTTTGCGCAGCCGCTTCGCGCGGCCGCAAAATCAGGCGCACGTCGGTGCCCAGGCGTTCGGTACTGACGACATCGAATTGAGCCGCCACCCGATCGGCGCTCGAGAGACCCGTGAGCGCGGTGAGCGGCGCCGCGTCGGCGCCGAGCAGGATGGGTGCGATGTACAAAATCAGCTCATCCACCAGGTGCGCTTTCAAGAATCCGGCGGCGAGCGTCGGGCCGCATTCGACCAGCAGCTCGTTGATCTGCAGAGCGGACAGGCGTGCCACCACCGCAGCGAGGTCGAGATGCCGGCCGACCGCTGGGACCCGTTCTTCGGCAATGCCTGCGCCATGGAGCGAGCGCTCCGAATCCGGCCGCACCGCGCCCTGCGCAGCGAACACCAGGGCCTGCTCGTTGCGGAATACTCGCGCTGTGGGCGGGCAGGTCAGGGCCGGATCGAGCACGACCCGCAACGGCTGACGCACCCAGGGACCATAGTCGAGCCGCACGTCGAGCCGCGGGTCGTCCACCCGCACCGTGCCTGCGCCGGTGAGGATGGCAGAGCTTCGGGCGCGCCACGTCTGCACGTCCGCGCGCGATTCCTCGCCGCTGATCCAGAGATGGCCGCCGCCCGCGGGGGCCGTGCGCGCATCGAGGCTCATCGCGAGCTTCAGCCGTATCCACGGACGGCTGCGCTCGAACCGCGAAAAGAACCCCACGTTGAGTGCCCGCGCCTCTGCGGCATTGCACCCCACCGACACGGCAATCTGCGCGCCCTCGAGCCGCGTCACGCCGGCACCGGCCACCAGGGGATTGGGATCGATGGCGGCACAAATGACCCGGCGGATGCCGGCCGCAATCAGGGCGTCCGCACAGGGCGGCGTGCGCCCGTGATGACTGCACGGCTCGAGCGTGACATACGCGGTCGCGCCTCGCGCTGCGCTGCCGGCCGAACCAAGCGCGGCGACCTCGGCATGCGCCTGTCCGGCACGCTCATGCCAGCCTTCGCCGACCACTTGGCCGTCCTTCACCAGCACGCAGCCGACGCGCGGATTGGGATCGGTGGTGTACAGCCCGCGGGCGGCGAGCGACAGGGCTCGCTCCATGTACAAATCAACCTCATCGCCCGGATGCGCGGTCATTTGCCGGCGTCACCGGGCTCATCGCCCGGCAGAAGCGGCAGCTGGTCCTTGCTGGGCGATCGGCGGCGGCGGTGACGGCGCAACAAATCGATTTCCGTATGAAAGGCTTCCACGTCCTGGAAGCTGCGGTAAACGGAAGCAAAGCGCACGTACCCCACCTCGTCGAGGTGGCGCAGTTCCTCCATGACGAGTTCGCCGATGGACCGGGAGGCCACTTCGCGTTCGCCCAAGCTGCGCAGCTTATGGCAAATCCGTGCGACCGCCGCCTCGATCGCCTGGCCGCCGACCGGCCGCTTCTCCAGGGCCTTTTGCATCCCCGTCTTGAGCTTGCCCTCATCGAACGGCTCGCGGCTGCGGTCGCCCTTCACCACCGTCGGCATGAGGAGTTCCGCGGCCTCGAAGGTCGTAAAGCGTTCGGCACAGGCGAGACACTCGCGTCGGCGGCGGATCTGCCGACCCTCGCCTGCCAGGCGGGAGTCGATGACCTTAGTCTCCGTATGGCCGCAGAAAGGGCAATACATGGTGCCTACCTAGCACGGCGGCGCCAGGCTTAGGCGCGGTTTCACGCATAGACGGGGAATCGTCGGCACAGTGCGGCGACTTCGCCGCGCACCCGGTCGACCGTCGCCTCATCGCCCATGTGATCGAGGATGTCCGCAATCCAGTTGGAGATCTGCTCTGCTTCCGCCTCCTTGAAGCCGCGGGTGGTGGCCGCCGGCGTACCGATTCGAAGTCCGCTGGAGATGGCGGGCGGGCGCGGATCGTTAGGAACCGCATTCTTGTTCACGGTCATGTGCGCGCGGCCGAGCGCGGCGTCCGCGTCCTTGCCGGTGATGTTCTTGTCGACCAGGTCGAGCAGAAACAGATGATTGTCGGTTCCACCCGAGACGATCCTGTAGCCGCGCGCTTGCAGCGTCTTGGTCATGGCGCGCGCATTGGCGATGACTTGCGCCGAGTAGGTCTTGAACTCCGGCTGCAACGCTTCCAGGAATGCCACGGCTTTGGCGGCGATCACATGCATCAGCGGACCGCCCTGGATCCCCGGAAATACCATGGAATTGATCTTTTTGTGAATTTCGGCGTTCGGGCGTGCCAGGATGAGTCCGCCGCGCGGCCCGCGCAGCGTCTTGTGGGTAGTGGTGGTCACCACGTCGGCGAAAGGCACGGGGTTGGGATACAGGCCGGCCGCGATCAGCCCGGCGACGTGCGCCATGTCGACGAACAACAGCGCTCCAACCGAATCGGCGATGGCGCGAAACCGCGACCAGTCGATGACTCGGGAATAGGCGGAAAACCCTGCCACGATCATTTTCGGCTTGTGCTCCTGCGCCAGGCGGTTCACCTGGTCGTAGTCGATCTCGCCATTGTCGGGCTTGATCCCGTACTGCGCGGCCTTGTACAGCTTGCCCGAGAAATTCACCTTGGCGCCGTGCGTCAAATGGCCGCCGTGATCGAGACTCATGCCCAAAATGGCGTCTCCCGGGCTCAATAGCGCCATGTAGACCGCCGCATTGGCCTGAGAGCCCGAGTGCGGTTGCACGTTGGCAAAATCGGCCCCGAACAGCTTCTTGGCGCGCTCGATGGCCAGGGTCTCCGCCACGTCAACGAATTCACAGCCGCCGTAGTAGCGTTTGCCGGGGTAGCCTTCGGCGTACTTGTTGGTGAGCACCGAACCCTGGGCTTCGAGCACCCGGGGGCTGGTGTAATTCTCGGATGCGATCAGCTCGATGTGGTCTTCCTGACGCTTGCGCTCGCCGGCGATGGCCTTGGCTAACTCGGGATCGAATCCTGCAATCGTCATCTGCTTATCGAACATGGGCAACCTCGGGGTTTGGACAGCCGTTGATTGTAGCCGAGGGCCGGGCAATTCCCACCAGCGTTATCGATTTTGGCCGTTCCGGACCGGGCGCAGGAGCCTTTGGCGGCCCCGCACTTCGCCCACCTCGCAAGGATTACTCTTTGAGCCCAATCTTTGGGATAATTGGGGGGTTCCCCCCCCTCGCAGCAACGTTTTCGACATAGGCAATACATGGCTCAGTTCATTTACACCATGAACCGGGTTGGCAAGGTCGTGCCGCCCAAGCGCATCATCTTGCGCGACATCTCCTTGAGTTTCTTCCCGGGCGCCAAGATCGGCGTGCTCGGCTTGAACGGCTCCGGCAAGTCCACCTTGCTGAAGATCATGTCCGGCCAGGACAAGGAGATCGAGGGCGAGGCCCGTGCGCAGGCCGGCATCAAGGTCGGATATCTGCCGCAGGAGCCGGTGCTCGACGAGACCAAGACGGTGCGGCAGGTCGTGGGCGAAGGCGTCGGAGACGTTCAGGGACTGATCGACAAGTTCAACGCGATCAGCGACCGATTCGCGGAGCCGATGTCCGATGACGAGATGACCAAGGCTCTCGAGGAGCAGGCAAAGTTCCAGGACCGGATCGACGCGGTCGACGGCTGGGAGCTCGAGCGCAAGCTCGAGATTGCGGCGGACTCGCTGCGGTTGCCGCCCTGGGACGCCCTCATCGGCAAGCTGTCCGGAGGCGAGCGGCGCCGCGTCGCGCTTTGCCGGCTGTTGCTCTCCAAGCCCGACATGCTGCTGCTCGACGAGCCCACCAATCATCTCGACGCGGAATCGGTCGCATGGCTGGAGCATTTCCTCGAGGAATATCCCTCGACCGTGATTGCCGTGACCCACGACCGCTACTTCCTCGACAACGTCGCCGAATGGATCCTGGAGCTCGATCGCGGTCATGGCATCCCGTGGCAGGGCAACTACTCCTCCTGGCTCGAACAAAAGGAGCAGCGCCTCGCGCAGGAAGAGCGCCAACAGGACGCGCTCGCCAAGACCTTGAAGCGCGAGCTCGAGTGGGTGCGCACCAATCCCAAGGCGCGGCAGGCGAAATCCAAGGCCCGATTGCAGCGTTTCGAGGAACTCTCGTCGCAAGAATTCCAGAAGCGCAATGAGACCAACGAGATCTACATTCCACCGGGCGATCGGCTCGGCGACCTAGTCATCGACGTTCAGGGATTGCGCAAAGCTTACGGCGATCGGCTGCTCATCGAGGCCTTGAGCTTCAATCTCCCCGCGGGCGGTATCGTCGGCATCATCGGACCGAATGGCGCGGGCAAGACGACCCTGTTTCGGATGCTCGCCGGCATGGAGAAGCCGGACGCGGGAGAAATCCGCGTGGGCCCCACCGTGAAGCTCGCCTACGTGGACCAGTCGCGTCAGGCGCTCAACGACAAGAATACCGTGTGGCAGGAGATCTCCGGCGGCCTCGATCTGATCAAGGTCGGCAACTACGAGACCTCCTCGCGCAGCTACGTCGGACGGTTCAATTTCAAGGGCGTGCAGCAACAACAATTCATCGGCGATCTCTCGGGCGGCGAGCGCAACCGGGTGCATCTGGCCAAAGTGCTGAAATCCGGCGGGAACGTTCTGCTCCTCGATGAGCCCACGAACGATCTCGACATCGAGACGTTGCGTGCGTTGGAAGAGGCGCTGGTCGCCTTCCCCGGCTGCGCCGTCGTGATCTCGCACGACCGTTGGTTTCTCGACCGCATCGCGACCCACATCCTGGCCTTCGAAGGCGATTCGCAAGTGGTCTGGTTCGAGGGCAACTATCAGGAATACATCGAGGACTTCAGGCGACGCAAAGGCGAGGACGCCGCCCAACCGCATCGGATCCGCTACAAACCACTGACAGGTTGAACTATGAGCATCTACATCACACCCCAGGACGAACTGCATGTCGAGCACGAGGGCATTGCCCTGACCTGCCCGCATTGCCGCACCTTGACGCACCTGACGCCGATCGCCGTGCCGAAATTCGACGATCTCAGCCGTCGCAAGCCCAAGCAAGTCGGCATCGTGTTCCGCTGCGACGCGTGCGCGGAGCCGGTGTTTTTGAAGTTCGCCGCGCGGAGCTACACCGCGCTGCGCATCGAGCTCGCCCCGGGCTTCACCGAGGTCGAGCGTGCTCCCGAGAATTTCCCGCTGACCTATCTGCCGGCGGAATCCGAGGGGCTGTTCAAGGAGGCGTTGGGTTGCTACGCCGCGGGCTTCTTCGATGCGTTCGGATCCATGGTCAGGCGCACGGCTCAATCGCTGTTTCGCGAGCTCGGCGAGCGCGGCAAACTCGAGCTCTTCGATACCCTGCAGGAAATTCGCACGCTGGCTGAGCTCGACGATGACATCTTCGCCGACGTGCGCGGCGTGCTGTTCGGCACGGACTCGGACCCACTGCCGAATCAGCCCCGCCTCGACCAGGAGAGTGCCGGCGTATTGCTCGAAGTCATGCGCGATCTGCTTTATCAGACTTTCGTGCGCAAGGCGCGGCTGGTGCAGGCCGTGAACCTGCGTCGGGGTGCGACCATGCCGCCGACCGACATGGGTGCCTGCGCGAGGGCCGCGCAGAGCTGATCGGGCGCGCTGCAGGCGCGGACGCGAGTCAGCCCAGAAATACCCGCGCGTTGCGGAACAGCCGCATCCAGGGCCCATCCTCGCCCCACACTCGGGGAGCCCAGGAGTGCTGCACCGTGCGGAACACCCGCTCGGGGTGCGGCATGACGGAGGTGACGCGGCCGTCGGCCGAGCAGACGGCGGCCGTGCCCGCCGGTGACCCGTTCGGGTTGCAGGGATACCGCTCGGTCGGCTCATCTCGAGTGTCGACGAATTGCAGTGCGATCCGGCCGAGCTCCAGGAGCCTGCCTGGATCCGAGGGGCCGGCGAATTCCGCGAATCCCTCGCCGTGCGCCACCACCACCGGCAGCACCGACTCCTCCATGCCGCGAAACAACACAGAATGGGATCGCGGCACACGGACCAGGGACAGGCGCGCTTCGTACTGTTCGGAGCGATTGCGCACGAAGCGAGGCCACCCCTCGGTTCCGGGAATGATGTCCTTGAGCGCCGACAGCATCTGACATCCGTTGCATACGCCCAGCGTGAAGGTCGAGGAGCGCTCGAAGAATGCGGTGAACTCATCGCGTGCCATCGGATTGAACAATATGGATTTTGCCCAGCCCTCGCCCGCACCGAGCACATCGCCGTAGGAGAAACCTCCACAGGCTACCATCCCGTGAAAACGCGCGAGCTGGACTCGGCGGCTCAAGATGTCGGTCATGTGCACGTCATAGGCGTCGAAGCCGGCACGTGTGAACACGGCCGCCTTCTCGGTCTGGCTTTTGACGCCCTGTTCACGCAGCACCGCCACCGCGGGCCTCGCGCCCCGCAGAATATAGGGGGCGGCGACGTCCTCCCCCGGATCAAAATTTAAGGTGGCGTGCAGTCCCGGATCCTGCTCGTCGAGCAGCCGCGAATATTCCTCGCGCGCGCATTCCGGATTGTCGCGCAGCGTCTGCATGCGATAAGAGACTTCGCTCCACTGCCGATGCAGCTCCATGCGCGAGGCCGCATACACGGAGCGCCCCGCCACAGAGAGGCGCACCTGGTCGCCGACGCACGGAGCGCCGATGTCCCGCCAGTAGCCTTTGAGCCCATGACGTTCCAGAACGGCCGCGGCCTGCGCCGCGGCGTCCGCGGGGGTTTGCACGACCGCGCCGAGTTCCTCCGCGAAACATTGAGCCACCGGATCCCCGCCATCGAACGCGAGATCGAGGCCGCAATGCCCTGCAAACGCCATCTCGATCAACGCCACGAGCGCGCCGCCGTCGGACCTGTCGTGATAGGCGAGCACCAGCCCCGAGTCCTTGAGCTCGCGCATCGCCTCGAACAGCGCCCGCAGCAGCTCGGGATCGTCGAGATCGGGCGCCTGACCGCCGCGCCGCTCGAACACCTGTGCCCAGCACGATCCGCCCAGGCGGTTTTTTCCGGCTCCCAGATCGATGAGCAAAAGACGCGACGGACGGGACAGATCGAGCGCGGGCGTGAGCGTGAGCCGGGCGTCCGAGATCGGCGCAAAGGCGGAGATTACCAGCGAGACCGGCGCGACCACCGCGCGTTTGCCGCGCTCGTCGGTCCACTCGGTGCGCATCGAAAGCGAATCCTTGCCGACCGGAATCGTGATGCCAAGTTTGGCGCACAGATCGACGCCCACCGCCTTGACGGTGGCGAACAGATCCGCATCCTCGCCCGGCTGTCCGCAGGCCGCCATCCAATTCGCGGAGAGCCGGATATCGGTGAGCGCCCGCACGTCCGCGGCGATGATGTTGGTGACGGCCTCGCCGACTGCAAGCCGGCCGGAGGCCGGTGCATCGAGCAATGCCACCGGCGCGCGTTCGCCCATGGCCATGGCTTCGCCGGAATAGCCTTCGAAATCACTCAAGCTCACCGCGACATCCGCCACGGGGACCTGCCAGGGACCGACCATCTGGTCGCGGCTGACGAGGCCGCCCACCGCCCGATCGCCGATCGTGATCAGAAACGACTTATCCGCCACCGTCGGCAGCCGCAATAGCCGCTCCAGGGATTCGGCAATGGTCAGGCCGTCGGTCGAGAGTGGCGCGGGCGGCTTTGCAACGCTTGCAACGTTGCGGGTCATGCGCGGCGCGTTGCCGAGCAATACCTCCACCGGCATGTCGACCGGCATGCTGGACAGCAGTGGATCGGACACGGTGATACGCCCGTCGCCGGTGATCTCGCCGACCACGGCAAACGGACAGCGCTCGCGCTCGCACAACGCCGCGAAGCGCTCGAGACTCTTTGGGCGAAGCGCGAGCACGTAGCGCTCCTGCGCCTCGTTGCACCAGATCTCCATGGGCGAGAGCCCGGGCTCGGCACTTGGAATTTTGCGCAGATCGATTCGGCCGCCGCGGCCGGCGGTGTGCGCGATGGCCTCCGGCAATGCGTTCGACAGGCCGCCGGCCCCCACATCGTGGATGAGAAGAATGGGATTTCCCGCGCCCTGGGCCCAGCATCGATCGATGACTTCCTGGGCGCGCCGCTGAATCTCCGGGTTGCCGCGCTGCACGGACGCAAAGTCCAGATCGGAAGAACTCTGCCCGCTCCCCACCGAGGAGGCCGCACCCCCGCCCAGCCCGATCAGCATCGCCGGGCCGCCGAGTACGACCAGCGGCGCCCCCTCCACGACCTCGCATTTCTCGACATCGCTTCGCCGTATGCTGCCGAGGCCGCCCGCGATCATGATCGGCTTGTGATAGCCGCGCACCAACGAAGCGTCGCCGTCACGCGCCGTCTGCTCGAAGGTGCGGAAATACCCGCACGTGGCGGGACGGCCGAACTCGTTGTTGAATGCCGCTGCGCCGAGCGGCGCCGCAATCATGATGTCGAGGGCAGAGGCGATGCGCTCCGGTTTGCCGAGATCGGCCTCCCATGGCTGCACCATGCCGGGAATGCGCAGATTCGAGACCGAAAAGCCCGTCAACCCCACCTTGGGCTTCGCGCCGATGCCGGTGGCGCCTTCGTCGCGAATCTCGCCGCCGGAACCGGTCGAGGCGCCGGGGAACGGAGAAATGGCCGTGGGGTGATTGTGGGTCTCCACCTTCATCAGAATGTCGACCGGCTCTTGGCTTGCCGCGTAGCGCTGCGTCAGCGGGTCCGGGAAGAATCGGGTGGCGAGGGCACCCTCGATCACCGCGGCATTGTCCCGGTAGGCCGAGAGCACGCCGCGGGAATTCGCGGCATAGGTGGCCCGAATCATCCCGAACAGCGACGTGGGGCAGGCCGCTCCGTCGATGATGAAGTCCGCGTTGAAGATCTTGTGCCGGCAATGCTCGGAATTCGCCTGAGCGAACATCATGAGCTCGACATCGGTGGGGTCGCGTCCGAGCTTCCCGAAGGCACGCACCAGGTAATCGATCTCTTCCGCGGACAGTGCGAGGCCCCATTCGGCATTGGCGCGGGCGAGCGCGGCGCAACCGTCGGACCCGAGCGCGACCACGCGCAGCGGCCGGGGCGTCGCGCTGCCGAACAGATCGGGCTCCAAGGTATCCATCCAGAGCGATTCGGTCATCCGATCGTGCAGCAGCGCGCCGAGCGACTCGAGCTCATCGTGGCCGAGCGGGGATGAGGTCTCCAGGAAATAAAGCGTGCCCCGCTCCACCCGCCTCACGTCGGCAAGTCCGCACACGCGGGCGATGTCGGTCGCCTTGCTGGACCAGGGCGACACAGTGCCCAAGCGAGGGGTCACCAAGAGCTTCAGCCCGCGTTCCGCCTGAGCGTGCGGACGTGGACCGTAAGTCAATAATTTCCCGAGCACTTCGAGCTGAGATTCGTCGAGAGTTCGGACCGCATCGACGAAATGGATGAGGCGCGACGATACCGCGACCACCCGGGGCTCGCGGGACTTGAGCGACTGCAACAGCTTCTCTAACCGGAATTGCGACAGCGCGGGCGCGCCGAGCAAACTGAACATGCTGAATTCTATCAGATTTACGGGCTAAGGCGGGGTTTTGACTGCGGCCGGCACAGGGCCGGCGCGCGGCGTCTCACTTGCGCGCGTTCGAATCACCGCCCGGCGTATAAATCGGCACGGGAAACTGCGATACGTTCGATCCCTCGAGCGCCACAATCTTGGCTTGGCCCTGCTTTTTGACCTCATCGATGCGCAGCACCGAATGCATGGGCAGGTAGGTACGCTTGACCTCGTTGAATTCGGCCTTGATTCTCTCTTCGGTGGGGTCGACCACCACCGAGGATCGCTCTCCGAACACCAGTTCCTCGACTTCGATGAAGCCGAAAAGGTTTCCGTGACTCACTTTGCGAGCGTAGATCTCGTACACCTTGCCTTGATTCACGAACATAACTTTAAAAATGTGACTCGCGGCCATTTAGGAGTCTCCAGGCGTTGCTAACATTTCATTATAATATACGGGCACTTAGCGCAACCCTTTAGACCCGTCACGGGAGAACGTATGACCTTGCGGCTAAGCGTAGTCAGCGAGCATGGAATCCGGCTTGGACAGAACTCCACCAAGGTGTTCGGCGTTCACGGCGGAACCATTGGTCGCGGGACCGACAATGCCTGGATTCTACCCGACCCGGAACGCTACCTTTCGGGAAAGCACGCGCGAGTCGACTTTCGGGCGGGATCCTATGTTCTGGTGGACACGAGCTCCAACGGAACCTATGTCAACGGCTCGCAGGTTCCGCTCGGCAAGTACCACGATTACACCCTGAAGGACGGCGATTACGTGCGCCTCGGGGAGTACGAGCTCCTGGTCAGCATCGACAAGAGCAACGACTTCCCTCCGGACGAAAGTGCGATCGTGGCCTACGACGGCCAGGCGGGCTCCTCCGCGGTCAAGAAATCGACCGCCAACGATCTCGGCGCCGATCTGGATCTGAGTCTCCTGCTCGAGCCGAGCGATCGGTTGTCGAACGACTCCGGTGTGCGCCCGCGCAATGCGTACGGACAATCGGTTGCGACGGAACGCGACGGCGGCAGCATCAATCCCGAGAGTTCCGGTACGCCCTGGCACATGCTTACGCGGCCGATCAAGGTCGAAGGACGGCCGGCCGCCGAGATTGCGGCGCTCGCCGCTTCCGGTTCCGGTTCGGGCGCCGCGGCGCGCGCGCAGAATCCGGCACTGTACGAGGGCGATTTCGACCTAGGGCTCGCCGCGTTCTGCCGCGGCGCCGGCATCGATCCGCGCAACATCTCCTCCGAGACGCGCAACACCGCGCTGCAGCTCGCCGGACAGCTCCTGCGTGAGGCCGTGCTCGGATTGATGGACCTGAACCAGAGCCGCAGCGAGTTCAGAAATCGCTTCCGGATGCCCGCGGCGCCCGCGGCCGAAGGTCCGGAGTCGCCGCTGAACTTTTCGCGAGGGGTCGATGAAGCCCTGGTACGCTTGCTGACCACGACGTCGACGCGCGCCGGCTCGGTCGAGGCGATTCGCGACAACTTCCGCGAGTTGAAGGCCCAGAACGTGGCGACCATCGCCGCCAGCCGGGCGGCGTTCGAGGAGTTCCTCGGGCGCCTGAATCCGAAGGAGCTGGAGGAGCGCTTCGAGCGCGCCACCAAGCGCGGCGTATTCGGCAGCCAGAACAAGGGGAAATATTGGGACCTTTACGCCGAGATGTTCGCGGGCTTCACGCAACGGCCGACCGACGGCTTTCCGCATGCCTACACCGAGACCTTCGCCAAGGCGTATGAGGCAAAGCTGCGCGCGGCTCTTCCGCCCCGGCGCAACGCCTTTGGCGGCGCCGACGAGGAGCGCGGGGACGGCGGACCCGGCAACGATGCGACCGCGGCCGGCGACATCTAGGTCGACCCGGCGACCGCTCCACCGAGGGCGATCATGCGCCTGCTAGTGGTCGAGGATGACGACATCGTCGCGGACGCCATCGAGCGCGGGCTGTCCGCCGAGAGATTCTCCGTGCATCGCGTGTCGAGTGCGGAGGCCGCGCGTGCAGCCATCGATGCCGAGGAGTTCGCGCTCGCGGTGATCGATGTGGGCCTCCCGGGGGCCGACGGGCTCACCTTCGTGCGCCGGCTGCGCAGCGCCGGCATCGCCATGCCGACGCTCGTGTTGACCGCGCGCTGCACCTTGACCGACAAGGTCAAGGCACTGGACATCGGCGCCGACGATTTCCTGTCCAAGCCGTTCGAACCGGCCGAACTAGCCGCCCGCTGCCGCGCATTGATGCGTCGCGCCGGGGGCGCGCTCGAGGGTCTGGTCAGGCTGAACCGCATGAGCGTCGACCTCGCCGGGCATCGCTTGTGCATCGATGACGTCGAGATCGAGCTCACCGCGCGTGAATGGCTCGTCCTCGAGTGTCTGGTTCGGCGCACCGGCCAGGTTGTCCCCAAGGAGCGCGTGCAGCAGGTGCTCGCCGGTCCGGAGCAGGACATCACGGCGAATGCTGTGGAGGTTCACGTCTCGCGGTTGCGCGCCAAGTTGGGCGATGCCGCGGTCATCCGCAGTCTGCGCGGACTGGGCTATCGGCTGGAAGAAGTGAAACCCGCGTGAGCCCCTCCCCGTGAGCTCCTCGATCAGCCGCCAGTTGGTCCTGTGGCTGGCGGTCCCCCTCATGCTCCTGGCGCTTTGCGGAGCGCTGGTGCATTACTTCAACAATGTTGCGCCGGGAATGATCGCGAGCGACCGGCGCCTGAAGTCGGCGACGAATGCGTTCATGGCACGGCTCGTGGTCGACCGTCGCACGGTGTCGCTCGACGCCGCCGCAGACGGCAAACCGGCACTGGCACCGGCCAATTCCGTCGACTTCTCGGTGCGCGACCAGACCGGGAAGCTCCTGCTGGGAGATGAGCACATTCCGGCCGTCGCGATTGCCGACGCGGCGGCACAGATGTCCGCCGTGCTGCAGCTCGAGGGTCGAAGCCTTCGGGCGTTGACCACCCGTTTCGACACCTCCGCGGGGATTCTCATCGTGACGGCGGTGGACCTGGCCGGGGGTTCCGAGCCTGCGGCGCGCTACGGCTTGATGAGCACGCTGTTGTGGGACTTCGTGCAGCTCGACATCACGCTGGTGCTGGTGTGGTTCGGCATCCAGCTGGGCCTCAGGCCCATGAAGAAGCTGCGCGAGGAAATCGCACGACGTTCGGCCCTGGATCTGCGCCCCATCGACGAGAGCTCCGTTCCCCGCGAAATCGCGCCGGTGGTGGTGACGCTGAATCGTCTGTTCCAGATGCTGCGCACCTCGGTGCAGTCGCAGCAGCAATTCATCGCCAACACCGCTCACCAGTTGCGTACGCCGATCACCGGCATGCAGGCACAATTGGATATTCTCGCCGCGGAGCCCGCCGCCGCGCCGATCAAGAACCGTGTGGCGACGCTGCAGGAGGCGATCCGACAGCTCGCCCACTCGGCGAATCAACTGCTCACTCTGGCGCGCGCCGATCCGGCCATCAATGTCGTCAGCAAGAATCAGCGGGTGTCGCTCAAGACCATCGCCGAAGAGGTGATCGCGAAATTTTTCGACCGGGCTCTGCTGGCTCGGATCGATCTGGGCGCGGAGGTTCAGCCGGCCACCCTCGAGGCTGATCCCTCGCTCCTCGACGATATGTTGAGCAACCTGGTCGACAATGCGCTCAAGTACACGCCCGCGGGAGGCACGGTGACCGTCATCACCGGCGAGCGTGGCGCAAAGGCGTTCATCGCCGTGGAAGACAGCGGTCCGGGAATTCCGGAAAGCGAGCGCGAGCGGGTCAAGCAGCGCTTCTACCGGCTGCCGAATTCGCCCGGCCACGGCTCAGGCCTGGGTCTCGCGATCGTCGCCGAGATCGCGGGATTGTACGGAGCCTCGCTCGTGATCGAATCCGGCGCGGGCGGCGTCGGCACGCGCGTCTCGCTGCAATTTACCTGACGATTTAACCGGCGGATATTGAGAGCCGCGTCGCGCTTACGCGAGTGTCTGACACGCCCGCTTCACATTCTTCGCATGTCGGAATGCATCGACAGTTTGATGCAAGCTTGCGTCCCTAGGATGCGGGCCATGAACTTCGAAGCATTTGCTGACGGGCGAGATGGCTCTCGGCGACAGGCCGCCGGATACCCGCGTTCTGTCCAACCGGACGCCGGCTTCACGTTGATCGAATTGTTGGTGACGCTGACCGTGGGGGGCATCCTCGCAGCGATGGCCGTGCCCGCATTCAACAGTTTCGTCCAGAACGACCGCCAGGTCGGCCAGGCGAACTCGCTCGTTATCAGCTTTAACTATGCGCGGGCGGAGGCGATCAAGCAGAACCTCGCGGTGGGAATCAGCGTCTGTCCGTCGGCCAACGGCACGAGCTGTTCGGGCAGCAACGATTGGCAAGGGGGATGGATCGTGACCACCGACCCCACCGGCGCGACGCCCGATGCCACCTTGCAAGCGGTCCCCGCCCTGTCGCCCAGCACCACGTTGTACCCACACGGAACTGGGCAAACCGGCGTCGTGTTTCACTCGACCGGGCTCGTGAGTGCGCCGGTGACCATCAATATTTGCGACTCGCGCGGCGCTGCCTACGCGCGTGATGTAGAGCTCAATGCAACGGGCAGAGCCGCCACGTCACAGACTCCCGGACAAACGGTCAGCGGCATCCCCATGAGCTGCTCATGAGCATCATCTTCGAACCACCAACCCGGTCGCCGGTAGCCGCGCGTGCCGAGGCGGGCTTCACCATGGTCGAAGTGCTGGTGGCGCTGGTCGTCATGAGCACGGGCCTCCTCGGCATCGCCAAGCTCGTGTTGTATTCGGCACATTCCAACGACAGCGCATACATGCGCAGCCAGGCGACCGAGCTCGCGTACGAGATCCTTGACACCATGCGCGCAAACAGGGCCCAGGCGCTTGCCGGCAGCTACAATACCGCGCTTGCCACAGGGCCGGCGCTTCCCGGAGCGCTCTGCCTCGGCACGGGTGCGAACTGCACGGCCGCGCAGCTCGCGGCCTACGATGTCTATCAGTGGAAAGAGCGGCTGGCGGCGCCGGCGGGGGCGCTGCCCTCGGGCGAGGGGAGCGTCTCCATCGTCGGGGCGAATCCCGCGACCGCGACCATCATCGTGAGCTGGGACGACAGTGCCGCACAGGCGGCCATCGCCCAAACGGGCTACGGCGTCGTCACCCCCATGACCATCACCCTGGAGACCGTGCTATGAAGCGCGCGCGCGACTGCACCCGCGGCTTTTCGCTGGTCGAGTTCATGATCGCCATCACGCTCGCGCTCATCGTGACAGTCGCCGTGCTGTCGGTTTTTCTGGGTTCGAGATCCTCTTTCATGTCCACGTCGGGGACCGGTGCCGTCGCGGACAACGGCCGCTTTGCCCTATCGTTCCTGCAAGCTGCGGTGCGAAGCGCCGGCTACATGGCCTGCAACACCACTCAGCGCCAGCTGTCGATGCTGAATGGGGTGGGTACCCTGCCCTACGCGTTCACTCAACCGTTGGGTGGCTTCGAGGCGAACGCCACCGGCGGCGCGGGCGCCTTCAACCTGACGGCGCCGCCGGTCGCGCCCGATGCGTCGGCCGGCGACTGGGCCGGGGGCCTCGACCCGAATCTGGCCAATCTCGTGGTCAAGAACAGCGATGTGCTGGTGGTCTCCTCGACGCTACCGTACAGCCAAACCTCGTATGTCACCGCCATCTCGGATGGCGCATCGAACTTCACCGTCAACCAGCAAGGCAGCTTGCAAAACAACCAGATCGCCGTGATCTCGGATTGCGCGAAGTCCGTTGCTTTCCAAATCACGGGCGTCACACCGTCGGGAACGAATGCGGTCATCTCGCACACCATGGCTGGAGCGCCGGGCAATAACGCGTCCGCGTTGCCGGCAAGCTTCCCGATGGGGGCCGAAGTCGCCCCGATCGACACCACGGTGTATTTCATCGGCCAGGGCGCCGATGGGGACGCCGCGCTGTTCGAATACGATCTGTACGGCGGCTCTCTCACCACCACCGGCGGCTTCACCGCCACACCGAACGAGCTCGTCCCCGACATCGAAGCGATGCAGGTGCTCTATGGCCTGGACACGGGCGGCACGCAAGTTCCGAGCACCTACGTCACGGCCGACCAGGTCGCGAACTTCAATCTGGTCATGAGCGTCAAGATCGCGGTGCTCGCCGCGAGCGCCCCAGGCGCAGTGCCACAGGGACCCGCGCGCACATTCAATCTTCTCGGCAACATCGTCACCGCGCCGGCCGACACGCGCGCGCGTCAGGTTTTTGAGATCACCGTATCCCTGCGGGACATGGAAACATGAAGAGTCGGCGCATGCGCTCATCGGTCTATCCGCGCCGTCCGGAACGCCAACGCGGCGTGATCCTGTTCGTCGCGCTCATTCTGTTGGTCATACTGAGCTTGCTCGGCGTCACGGCCGCTCGTTTGCAGACCTCCGAAGAGCGCATGGCGCGCAACGAGGCCAATCATCAAATGGGAGCGCAGGCGGCGGAGGCGGCGCTGCGCAACGCGGAAGCCAACATCGCCGGCGGTGCGTTCACGGCCTTGACCTCCAATACAGCGGGTCAATACACGCTCGATTGGAACAACGGGCCCTGGGCGTCGCTCATCAATTGGAACGACCCCACGCAGACGCTCTCCTACAGCGCTCCGGTCACGGCGGGCGTCGCGGCCGGTCCGGCTTTGGGGGCGCTGCCGCCAACGGTGCCGTCGCCAACCTATATCGTCGAGCAGCTGCCGGCGGTCACCATCCCGGGCGATAACCTCGCCTGCACGGGATACGGATGTCCGACCGGAACCGTTTCGGTTTATCGAGTGACAGCGACCGGCACCGGCGCGGACCAGAGCACCACCACCACCCTGCAGAGTATCTATCGTTAGACGCTGACGATCCGAGGAAACTTTATGAAGATGCCCTCTAAAGCGCGACCTCTGTTTTGGCGATTCGCCGTGGCGGCGTACTCGTTCGGAATGACTTTGGCGCTGCCGGTGAACGCGGCGCCACCGCCGAACGTCCCGATCACGCAGGTACCCATGACCGTCGTGATTCCGGCGCATCCTCAGATTGTGCTCGCGCTCGGCAATTCGCAGTCGATGGACGGCGACCTGAGCGGCGCGATCTACACCGGGTCGGGCGGCCTGGGGACCTATCCGGAACTCGCGAGCTCCTCCTCGCCCGTTAACTACACCATCCCAGGCGGATTTACCCCGCCGGTGAATCCGGGCTCCGGCGGCACGGCGCCTTACACGGTGGTGTCGGCAGGAGGAGTGCAGACCGACAACTCGGCCAGCCGGCTGAATGTCGCCAAAGCCGGCATCACCTCGATCTTGAACAATTACATTGCCGATGCCGATTTTGCGCTGCTGGACTATCAGGTCGGCGGCTTGAACGAGTACACGACCTGGGTATACCAGATGAGCCAGCCGGGAGGGTTCACTTTCACGTCGATCCCCGGCGCCAATGAGTCCGTCGCGAATCCCTGCTACCAGGTGAATCCCTTCGTGGGCGACACGGTGGCATCGGATTGCGTGCAGCTTGCCTTCCATTACGGTTGGGGCGCCGGGGTTTTCACGCAGCCGTACATGATCGTCGGCGCGAGCAGCGATGACCCGCAGATCAATGACGTGCTATATGCCGGAAACTACTTCGATCCCGTGTGCGTGGTGTTCAACGGGCCGAACCCACCCACTCCGTTCCCACCGTATGACAACATCGTTTCCTATGAGAATGGGTGGGTGTACGAGCAGTACTACAACGAAGTGAACAGTTGCGCCACCATCACCGGTCCGACCAACGCAGGATACGTGCCGTATTCGCAGGAAGTCATGTACGAGGAGCGCGGCTTCGGCTTCTACACCTTCAGCGAATCATCCACCACCGGCAATGTGGTCGTGCCGATGACCTCGGCCGGCGGCACTCCCACTCCGACCACGGTGGCCACGGCGCTCGCGGCCTTCACGCCTTCGCTCGCGCCCGAGACCAATCAGAGCGGCAGCGCCGACATCAAGGCGTCCGCGACGCAGTCGCCGATCGCGGGGCTCCTGCAGGGAGCCGGTACGATTTTCAGCCATAATCCGCCGACCACCAATGGCTGCGTGGCGCAGCGCTACGTGGTGCTGGTAACCGACGGCCTTCCCACCATGGACCTGTCCGGCTACTCCTGGCCTCCGCTCGGCAGCTCCGCAGCCGCCGGCTACGGCGTGAGCGCCACCTTCGACCTGCCTCCGGCGCCCGCTCCGGCCCCGAACGGTACCGGCGCTCTTTTGTCCACCAACGATCAAGCGATGACGGACACGATCAAGGCCATCCAGGCGCTCAACAGCGGCCCGAATCCGATCAAAACCTACATCATCGGTCTGGGCGCCGGCGTCAACCAGGCCGTCAACCCCGTCGCCTGGCAGACGCTCACCGCCATGGCCTATGCCGGGGGTACCACCAACTTCTTTCCGGCGAACAGCCCGGGGCAGGTGACCGACGACCTGCAGATCATCATCACCCAGATTCTGGCGGCAACTCAGGCCACATCGTCCGCCGCGGTCAACTCGACCGGCCTCAATACGAGCTCGGTGGTGTACCAATCCCAGTTCACGACATCCGACCTGTACCAGGACTGGACCGGCAATCTGTTCGCGTATCCGATCAATCCCAACACCGGCGTGACCGGCGCCGCCCTGTGGAGCTCGCAGACACAGCTCGACGCTCAGCCCTGGGATACCGGCCGGCTCATCGCCACCTGGGACCCGGTCGCGGGCAATGCCATCCCGTTCCAGTGGAACACCGGCACGCCGGCTTCCGGAATCGCAACCTCCACCGTGCTCGGACAGGATCTCGAGACCTTCGCGGCGGACACCAACGGCCAGGACGTGCTGCAATTCTTGCGCGGCGCCAATGCCAAGGAGGTGCGCAATGGCGGACAGTTCCGAAACCGCACGCACAAGCTCGGCGACATCGTCAACAGCAACCCCGTCTACATCGGTACGCCGACCTCGAGCAATCAATCGACCTCGTACCTCGCCTTTGCTCAAACCAATGCGAATCGGCCGCCGGTTCTGTACGTCGGTGCGAACGACGGCATGCTGCACGCGTTCGATGCGACGACCGGCAATGAGCGGTTCGCGTACATGCCGACGGGCAGCTACGCCAATCTGGCGAAGCTCGCGAACCCCTACTACAACGCCGTGCATCAATTCTATGTGAACGGGTCGCCCCAGGCGTTCGACGTGCAGTTCACCGACTTAAGCTGGCACACGCTGCTCGTCAGCGCGGAGGCGCAGGGCGGCAACAGCGTGTTCGCCATGGACGTGAGCAATCCGGCCAACATCACCTCGGAAAGCGCGCTCGCCTCGGCGGTACTCTGGGATTTCACGGATCCTGACATGGGTCTGGGCTTCAGCACGCCCTCCATTGCGAGCACCGCCGACGGATGGCAGGTCTTCTTCGGCAATGGCTACAACAGCGCGCACGGCAAACCTTTCCTGTATGCGCTCGATCCACAGCATGGCACCATCACCGCGAAAATAGACCTGTGCGCCGCAGTTCCCACCGCGTGCAACCTGGCGGCGGCCAATGGGCTGTCCACCGCCATCGTGGTGAACTCAGGCGGCGTGCTCGCCGGCTTCGCGAATTTGGTGTACGCCGGAGACCTGCAGGGTAACCTGTGGCGCGTCGACATCTCCAATACCAATCCGACCCTCTGGACGGTGAGCGTGCTATTCCAGGCACGCGATTCGAGCGGCCACGTCCAGCCCATCGAAACTTCGCCGGTGGCGACGCTCAATCCCCGTTATCCGCAGGTGCTCGGCACCATGGTGTTTTTTGCGACCGGGCAATTTTTGGGGACGCCCGACTTGAGCAACACCCACACCCAAACCATCTACGGCGTCTACGACCCGCCCTCGGGGTATGCTTCGCCCATGCTGCGCGCGAACCTGCAGCAGCAGATTCTGTCTACGACCATGCTGGCGGGGAATACGGTGGCCGTGGTCACCTCGAACGCGGTTTCGATCCCGGCGATCAAGGGCTGGTACATCGACCTGACGCTGCTCAGCGGAGAGCGTGCGGTAACCGACCCCCGGCTCGAGAGCGGCGGAGCGTTGGTGCTCACGACCTATGCGCCGAACAGCAACGTCTGCGTGGGCGGCGGCTCGGCCTACTTGTACGTCTTGAACTATGCGACCGGAGGGGCGTTCCCAAGCCCGCAGTTCGACGCCAACCATGATGGGTCGGTGAACAGCGGCGACAGCACTCCCTTGGGCAATCCGGTCGGTGAGTTTTTGGGCAACATTTTCGCGACGGGGGCCACCATCCGGTCGAACCCCGCAGGCGCGATGAAATTGATCACGGAATCGAACGGCACGATACTACCCGTGCAAGAGGTCGGAAACAGCAAGAGCCGCACCGCATGGTGGGAGATTCGCAAATGAAATCCTTGAGACCGAGCTTATTGAGTTGTTTATTGATCGCACCGGCGCTGATCGCCGGAATGTCGCCCGATCGAGCCTTCGGCTCGCACGCGCTCGCGCAGCCGATCGTGGGCCAAATCACCGCCTCGCCGACGAGCACCGAGATCGAGGTGAACCATCATCCCTACCACATCAAGGCGCACAGCCCGGCGGAGAAAACCTCACCCACCCTCAACGTCGGGCAGAAGGTGTCCTTGATACTCGATGGACCGTCGGGCGACGCGAAATCGAACGTCATCGGCATATCCAACGCGCCCAGCACATGAAGGCCGCGATGAGCAACAACCAAGGGTTTTCGCTGATCGAACTGATGATCACCGTGGCGATCGTCGCGATTCTGGCGGCCATCGCCATTCCCTCTTATAGCGCGTTCACTCAGCGCTCCAACCGGACCGACGCGACCCGTACGCTCACCTTCGATGCGCAGGCCCTCGAACGCTGTTACTCGCAGACCTTCAGCTACAGCCCCTGTGCCGGAGTCACGATCGGGACATCCGCCTCGCCGCAGGGATACTACAGCGTGGTGGTGGCGGTTCAGGCCAATCCGGCTGCGTTCACGATTACGGCGACCGCCGTAAATGCCCCGCAGACCTCGGACTCCGCCTGCCAGACGTTCACCGTCAACAGCTCGGGTACTCAAGGCGCATTGAACAGCGCGAGTGCTCCCAATACGCAGACGTGTTGGGGATCGACCTAGCTGACGCTCTACGCCTGCTTGACGGGCGGTGTACCCCTGATTCCACGCCGCCGGGCATGACATATGGCCCGGGAATGTGCGCACCGCGTGCCATTTTATTACGGCGCGTCAAGCGCCGGCGTCGATATTCGCGGTTCCTGAAGCCACTATTTATGTGATTTTCGTCTCACTTCGGCTGATAAAATCCCTCGCCGTCAGTTTCAAGCAAGTTTCCTTCTTTAGGATGGCGACATGGATCACAGGCTATCCAAGGCCAGCGCAGGTTTCACCTTGACCGAAATGGTCATCGCGATGTCGATCGTGGCGATCCTGATGACCATCGGTGTGCCCTCGTTCAAATACGTCACGACCTCGAATCGGATCTCGACCGAAGTGAACGGGCTCCTCGGGGACATGCAGTTCGCGCGCAGCGAAGCCATCAAGGAGGGCCTGCCGGTGACGGTATGCGCCTCCGTGAGCGGAACGCAGTGCGATGGCGGCAATAACTGGCACGCCGGCTGGATCGTGTTCCTGGATTCGATCAATACGAATCAATCGGTCGACAACGGCGAACAAGTCATCCGCATACAGACGGCGTTCGCTCCCGGGGACACGTTCGAGCCCGCGGGCCCCGCCTTCGGTGCCATCACGTTCAATCGGGAAGGTTATGGAACGAACACCCAGAACGCCGCCACGATAACCCTCGAGCTCCACGACTCCACCGCCAACACCGCCTGGACGCGCTGCCTCGCCATCACCCCGGTCGGCATGCTGACCACCCAAAGGGCCGGCACAGGGAATTGCTCGTGAACCGGCGCAGCATGCGGGCCTCGCGCGGGTTCAGCCTGGTCGAGGTGATGGTAGCGCTGGTGGTCTGCGCCATCGGGCTGCTTGGGCTCGCGAAGATGGAATCCCTGGCGGTGTCCAGTACCTCGGTCGCAGCCGCCCGCTCGATCGCCGCCATCCAAGCCTCGAGCCTCGCCGCCGCGATGCATGCCAACCGAGGTTATTGGGCCTCGGGCACCGCCCCGGCTTCGGCCACCGTGACCGTCGTCAACAACACG